>ERZ1643251.86-NODE-86-length-169382-cov-10.208809_pt1 | contig 169382 bp, 154 predicted proteins | sample MGYA00579261_ERZ1643251 | MGnify/ENA primary metagenome ERZ1643251 (study PRJEB29033, sample SAMEA4952267) | chicken gut metagenome | biome: Broiler Chicken; feature: Gastrointestinal Tract; material: Caecum | place: Ireland | collected 2018 | study: Broiler... | reverse complement strand
TGCCATTCGGACAGCTCATCCGGTAATCAACCGCCTTAAAATGCCAGAAGTACACCATTTCTGGTACTCGTCACCCTTGATATGTAGCACTCATTTTCTCGGACAGATTTTCTTGATACCCGACTACCTTGACCTGTAACACCCAAAATTCCATGTATCTTACTGATCACTAAATCTCGGACAGACCTTGATACTCAACATTCTTGATTATCAATTTCGTAGAAAAATAGTAAATCCATTACGGTTTTGTTCATTTTTTCAATTTTATAATATATATAGTATATATGAACTTTTCTATATACAATATATAGCATCGTTACTCAACATTATAAATATGGCAAATTTCCGCTTTGAAATCATCAAGTACAAGACGCAACTTCTTTCGTGCCTCTGAGGAATAGATGGTCTTCAGAGGATAGGTCAGCTTTGCCAACTTGGAGCCGCCATGAAAATCCATGTTGGATGTGTATGCATTAACAGCATTGCCCACACAGTGCTCCGCATGCTCCATTCCGAAGTACTGGGCTTCATATCCCTGACTTTTTTAAATAATCTTCTAATTTGAATATATAAGTTTCACTGCCACCGTTCGACTGGAGAAACTTGTTAAACATCAGAATTCTCATGCATTATCCTCTTCCCAATCACTTCAAATATTTTCTGCATAACCACCGCAAATAAAGCCGTGCCAACCAATACCGCCGCTACAGTCACTGCATACTGTATCCATCCATCTCCAAATGCTTTATGCAGTCCCGTTCTTTCAATCACACGGAACAACATCATATGACAAAGGTAAATCTCCATACTGATGGAACTGACAAATCTGGTAAACCGATTCGACAAGATCCCCCCGATTTCTTCCGAGCGCATAGATCAGGAACGATACGGATACAAGCAGCATGGTAATCGTATTTCCGCCTATGAGGAAATACAGGATAACCGATGCCGCAGCCGTTCCCAGACTGATCCACTGATATTTTCGGCTGAATATTTCCAGTTCGTCCCGGTGCTGGTAAACCAGGCCGCCTGCCACAAAGTAGCAGAGACTGTATATAATATTCGTCCTTCCAAGTCCAAAATAAGAACCGCATACATAGTTCAGCATCAGTGATATTGCGAATGTGCACCATGCTCTCTTCCGCGTCTTTATCAACACACAGTAAAATGGAAAGATCAGATAAAAAGCAAATTTGCCTTCACATCTCTGACCAGTTCCTCCCACATCCGGAGCGAACCGTTCACTTCTTCATAATTGATATTCCAGTAATCCGTAGACGTGAGGATGATCACGGCCAGCACCGGTATGCAGACCAGGAATTCGATCACATAGCGGGGCTCGTACATTTTCTGTGAGTGCAGCACTGCCAGGAAAAATACCATGCATACCAGACTCAGGATGGTGAATTCCTGCGTTTCCAGAAATACGATCAGTTTCTGGACTCTTGTCCTTCTTATCTTCTCCAGCGCCCGGTAACGGTTCAGGCAGGACTCCCACAGGAAACCGTCCGCGCTTTCCAGCCGGGTGATCATATATCCTACCTTCACAGTCACATTCCTTTTGAAATTGTTGACCTTGAGAGACGCAGTAAAGATCACCACATAAGGGAGCAGGAACAGTTCCAGTGCCTTATTCTCCAGCCCGATGGCGATACCCAGCAGCGTGATCACCGCTGAGGTCGTGAAGGTTGACCAGCTGTTCTGCACCTTCAGCGCGTCCACGACCTCATCTCTCAGCGTCAGATATTCCTTGATCTTCACATCATTTTCTATCATCCGCCGCACGCTCGCTTTTCATGTACATCACGTGTGTGGCAGCAGACGGGATGTTTCCGGCAGATGTTGTCTGTCCGGCGGAACCATACGCGTAAATCTGTTGTCTTTTCACCGGTTCACCCCGGTACAATCCCAAAGTCTGATCCACCACCTGATCCCAGTTGTATTTTCCACAGATGAAATCCGCGGATATTTCCCGGTAACTTGCTGTCAGCTCCGGATGCTCCAGCAGCAACTCCAGCTTTTCTTTCAGTTTTTCTGTATTTCCTGCTTCAAAGATGACCGCGTGGTCTTCCACCACTTCTGTACACTCCGGGATATCCGACACCACGCAGCAGTTCCCGTAGCTCATGGCCTCCAGCAGGCTCAGCGGCATCCCCTCCAGATCGGAAGGCAGAACATAGAGATAAGCGTTGCTGTACAGCTCGTCCAGCAGCTTTCCCTGGACAAAACCGGTAAATACGATCCGGTCGTCTCCCTCGGCCAGCGCTTTCAGCTCCCGGATATATTCTCCCGAATCCGACGCGCCTCCGGCGATGACCAGCTTCTTGTCCGTCCGGATCTGCCGGTAAGCTTCGATCAGGTAGCGGATCCCTTTCTCTTCCGTGAGTCTCGCCAGGAAAAGGATATAGTCTCCGCCGTTCAAACCGTACCATTCACGGAGCAGATGCGGCTCCGTATGTTCCGGACGGGTCACCCCGTTGGGGATGAACCGGGTCTCCCGTCCGTAGGTATCCCGGAAATAATCCTGGATCCCCCGGCTCAGGACGATGATCTCGTCCGCGAACTTTACGGCGCATTTTTCTCCCATCATAATGTAGGTACGGGCCAGCCGCCCCCATTTGGCCCGCTGATGGTCCAGCCCGTGGACCGTGGCGACGCACCGCTTTCCGAAAAGCTTCGGCAGCCAGAGCATGGCGCAGGGACCCTCCGCATGGAAATGGACCACGTCATAAGGGCCAAACGCGGAGAAAAGAGCGCCGAAAAAGGAAGACGTCATGGCTGCCAGCCCTTTCCGCTCCAGCGTCGGTACCGTCTTGATCCGTACCTGTTTGTATTCTTTCAGACTCTCTACATCATACTGGCGGCCGCTCACGTGGTGTCCACCCCGGTTATAGCACACGACCCGGTGTCCGCGCGCCGCCAGCCGCGTGCTCAGCTCTTCCACCACCACCTCGATCCCGCCCTCCCTGGACGGCATCCGTTTGTGTCCTACCATGGCGATCCGGAGTCTCTCTCCGTTCTTTTGTTTTTTCATTCATTTCACCTGCACAATCTCACTTGTACGTTTAATAGATAAATCTTTATCTCTTTATTTACTTTGCTCCCCGGTTCAGCAGTACCACAAAGACGGTCATGAAGAGAATCTTCAGGTCCAGCAAGGTATTCCATTTCCGGATATACTCCAGATCCAGCCTCACCACTTCCTCAAAATCCGTGATATCGCTGCGGCCGCTCACCTGCCACATACCCGTGATACCCGGCTTGATCGCCATGCGCGCCCGGTGATGATGCTGGTACTGTTCCCACTCGTCCTCTGTGGGCGGGCGGGTTCCCACCAGACTCATATCTCCCTTTAATACATTCCAGAACTGAGGGAATTCGTCGATGGAGGTCTTGCGCAGGAACCACCCCAGCCCGTGCCTTGCCCCGTCGGGGCCGCTGCCGATGATCCGGGGATCCGCGTCCATCTTGAACATATATCCCTGCATCTGATTTTTCTCCATCAGCTCCTTCTTCCTCCGTTCCGCGTCCACATACATGCTGCGGAACTTATAGATCCGGAATCTCCTGCCGTTCTGCCCCACCCGGATCTGGGCGAAGAAGATGGGTCCCGGAGAAGAGATCCAGATGGCCGGCGCCACGAAGACCGTCAGCACCGCCGTGATCGCCAGTCCCACCAGGCCTCCGCAGATATCCAGCGCCCGTTTGAGCACCAGCTGTCCCGGCGACGCCATGCGGATGCTGGTGGACAGGACCACGTATCCTCCCAGCCGGTCGATCTCCTGGTTGCCGGAGTGCTTTCCCTCCTCCGCCAGGCTGCGGTGGACCGTGATGCCCATGCCCACGCAGGTCTCTTCCATGTCGGAGGGAAAAGGGATCTCCTCCGGCAGACGGATCAGGATACTGTCCAGCCACAGAGTCTGGATGTAGTCCGGGATATCCTCCATCCGGCACACCACCGGTATCCTCTCCATCTCGGATCCCACCCGGTCGTCCCGGTCCGCCAGGACCAGTCCCAGGATCTCCAGCTCATTGTAACTGTTGTTCAGAACCGTCCGGACCACTTCCCCTGCCCGGTCGGAAGTGGTCACGATCAGAAGCCCTTTCTTGCGGTAGAAATTCTTTCTGCGGCAGAGCAGGAACTTTTTCCACAGGATCCGTTCCGCGTAGATCAGCAGGAAGGCGGTCAGGACAAATACCAGAAAGGAGAGCCTGGAAAAATCTCCCGCGCTCTGGCGCAGGAAGAGATACAATACTTCGATCCCGCTGACCAGCGCCACCTGCACCAGCACAGCCCGCGCCTCCTGCAGCTTTCCCCGGCGCATGATCCCCCGGTATTCCTCGGTGAAGAAGACCGTGCAGATATCCGCCAGCGCCACCACCAGGCACACTTCCACATACATGTTGTAATGATACATATGCCATCCGTTTCTCGCCACCACGGAAAATATGTAGGCGGCCTGCAGGCACAGCAGATCCAGCAGGATAAAATCCCAGTGCTTCAGCCAGCTGCCCAGACTCTTTCGGTACATCGACATTCCCTCGTTTCATCCATCGTAATCATGAATAGAGGCCGGCAGTGATACGGATATCACGCCGGCCCCTTTGCCGGAACTATTTCCGGGTGTTCTTTGCCTTTTTATAGCTGCTTATAGATGCCGCGCCCAACAGAGCCGCCGCGGTCACCCACAGACCCCAGTCGGAGACTGTGCCGGTCTTCGGGGAAGTCCCCACCGCCGCGCCGTCGGCCACGTCAGCCACGATTACCACCGGCGACAGACTGCTGCCGAAATCCAGAGTCAGCATCTTGTTGTCATAGTCAATATCGGAGATACCGATCTCCTCCCACGCTCTGGCTGCCATGTCATAATGCAGCGCGCGCAGGTTGGTCATCGCCGTGCTCAAAGACGGCAGGGAGACGGTCACATGATGATTGCCGTCCTCATCCGGACGTCCGCCGTTGATATCCGACACGTCAAAGACCGGCGTGATGGCTGTCAGTCCTGCCACCACGTCCTCCAGCTGCGGCGCCTCCCGCGCCACCAGCTCCTGAATCGAGATCTGGCTTGTGTTAAACTGACGAATGTTGTCTACTGTCTCCGGTTCCTCCGCCTCCAGTGTCTGATACTCTGCTACAGTATCCGCCGGCATGCTGTCGGAGACCACCACGCCGCTTTCATTCATGCTTCCAAGAGCATTTGCCACATATCCGTCCGTGGATGCCCCCGCCGTCACCGGCGTCGTCACACGGCTGGCAGATACGCACATGGCCTGGGACACGATCAGCATCGCGGCCACAAAAAATCCCATCCATTTCTTCTTCATTCAAATCACCTTTCCTTTACTATTCTTCTATCTCCACCAGGACAGCCTGCACCAGATATCTCAGGGAATCGATCCCCTTGTAGCAGGTCGACATGGTAAGGATCTTGTCATCTTCGTTCACTTCCATGGAAGCGTCCACGAAGGAGTCCATATCCCGGATCGCGTAGATACTGTCCAGATACTGCCGGAAGACTGTCTTGTCCGCGAAATCAAAGCTCTGCAGCAGATGACGGCTGTCATACAGGTACGCGGCGAAGATCCGGTAGTGCAGGATCTGATCCGGCAGGTACACGGTCACATCCCGGTTCTCGTCAAAAAAACTGCGGTCCTGATAGTTGTGCAGGGTACGGAACATGGAACCATTCCTCATATTGTGTCCGTAGACCACCGTGTTGGGATCCTGAAAGTCTTTGCTGTTATAGTCCTCCGTGAAAATCGCTCCTTCCGCCCCTTCCGTCAGCTCCGCCGTATGGGTCAGATAGTAGGCGTTGTCGCCCTCACGCTGTACGACCGGGTAATCGACATTCGTACCCGGTACCACGATCCAGGCGTAGATATCGGGATTCATCTCCTGGAGCGCCGCGAAATCGACGGGGATCTCCGGCGGAGCATCCTCTTTTGCTTCTTCCGTCCCGGTTCCGTCCGCCGGCTCTGTGATCTCTTCCGCAGGCTCCGGCTCTTCTTCCGGTACGGTTTCCACCGTTTCCCGCAGCGTCTCATACTCCCGGCCGGCGTCCTGCTCCTGGCGGTAATGCCGGATGCCCACCGCCAGACAGATCACCGCGGCGAATCCGCAGATCACCGCCGCATATCTATACCGGCCGCGCATATCTATGCCTCCGTATAGAAGGTCTCCATGATTTTTTCATATAACGTGCTGTCATCCACGTAGTACTCGTCATAATAGTCTCCTTCCACATTCTCGCCGGGAACGGTCCAGGTCCGGATCTGCGTCTTCTGAGCGTCCTCCATAAGATCCGCAAACTCACCGCTGTCCATATTGGTGGTCAGATAGGGTTCCAGGTCCTCATAGAGGTCTGTCACCTTGCCGGGTTCCGCTGCCGCTTCCTCCCGGAACGTCTCGTACCATGCCGACAGGAATGTCTGCTGCCGTTCCAGCCGCTCTATGGCGCTGCCTGTCTCTTCGATATCCCGGTACCGGACAAAGGCTTCGATATTGGTCTCATCCAGCAAAATAGTATCACCTTCCCGGGCCGCCAGTTCTGTATCTGCCAGACTGTCGTTCGGCGCCGTCACTTCCAGGGTCCCCACCGTGTCTGCCAGCAGCGGCAGCGCGTCCAGACTGATGGCGCAGTAATCCTGGATCGGCAAGCCGTACAGCAGCGTGGACACTGCCTCTCTGGTCAGGCGGCAGCTCTCATGGGCGCCGTCTCCGTATCCGTAGGACAGACTGATGTGGTCTTCCGACACACCCAGGCTCTCTCCATCCGGGCCGTAGGCCTCCACAGGCGTCATGGTATCTCTCGGGATGGAGATCAGGGTCAGTTCTTCGGTCACCCGGTCCCTGCTCAGCAGGAACAGCGCGTCCGCCTGTCCCGCGTCCGTCTGACCCACCTGGGTCTCCGTCGCTTCTCTACGGTCTATCCCCAGAAACAGATAGTTGGACAGATGATCGTTATAGACATATCGCCTCCCGTTCCAGAGGACGCCGTCCTCTTCCCTGTCCTCCGCACCCCCTTCATAAGGCGCGGCAGTCTGCGTATCCTCCTGCGGCCACAGCAGGATCACTCCGAAGAGAACCGCCGCCAGGATACAGGCGCATGCTGTAAATACCGGAAATGTTCTGTCTTGTCTCTTCTTGCGGCGCATGGCTTAAGACTTCCTGTGATTATTGCCGTAATAGTTGTTGTAGCTGTATTTGTAATACTTGTGGTATTTCCCTTTGTAGTAGCGGTTGTAGTAACCCTGCTTCTCTTCATCCACTTTGTTCAGCACCGCGCCCAGAATCCGGCATCCGGTCCTGAGAAGCTGCGCCTTCATCTTCTGGGCCACCCGGTAACTTACCAGCTCGCTCTCTATGATGAGTACCGCGCCGTCGCACTGCTTGGCCACGATGGCAGCGTCGATGACGCTTCCCAACGGAGGCGTATCTACCAGGATATATTCATACCGCATCCGCAGCGCCTGGATCAGTTCCGCGAAATCCTCTTCCTCCAGAAGCTCGGAAGGGTTGGGCGCCACCAGGCCGGCAAAGATGATGTCCATATTTTCAAAATTTGTATGACAGCAGATCTCGCTCATATCCGCCTGGCCGCTCAGATACTGGGACAGTCCCTTGATATTCTCCCGCACCTGATATCTGCTGATCAGGGAAGATTTGCGGATATCCGCGTCCAGCAGCACTACCCTTTTGCCCATCTTGCCGATCTCTTTGGCCAGCTGAAAGGCGATATCCGACTTTCCTTCATTGGGATAACAGCTGGTAAACAGGATGGTCTGTATCCCTTTTCCCGCGAACTGGATATTAGTGCGCAGGGTCTTTATGGATTCTTCGTAGGAATAGCTTTCCTTCCTCTGATCCGTCATCGTCACATTCTGCATGGCTATCTGTCCCCTTTCTTCCGGGTACTCTTCTTCCGTCCGGACTTCTTTTTCTTTCCGCCTATGTAGTCTTTGCGGTCCGGCACGCTGGCCAGAGTGGACAGACCCAGATATTTCTCCACGTCGTCTTCATTCTTGATGCTGTCATTCAGTACAGTCATCAGCACTACGATACCGCCGCTTATGAACAGCCCTGCCAGAATACCCAGCAGAGTATTTCTCATGGTACTGGGACTCGTTTTCTCCGTGGGAACGATGCCTTCCTCGATGATCTTGGGCGGCACCACTTCCATGTTGTCCCCGATAAATTCGGAGGCCACTTCTGACAGTTCATTGACGATCTGCATAGCCATCTGGGGGCTTGGATGCTCCACGGAGATCTCCAGGATCCGGGTGTCTTCCGGGTTGGAGATAGTGATCATCCTCTCCAGCTCCTCATAATCCATCTGAAGGTTCAGATTGTCGATGACCTCCTCCAGTACCGGACGGCTGGTGGTCATGACGCTGTAGTCATTGGTCAGCTGGGATCCGATCTGCAGATCCGCCAGAGATGAGAGCGTCGTCTCCTTGGTCAGTACCAGCAGCATGGAGGAAGATGTGTAGACCGGCGTCATCATATATCTGGTATACGCGCCCGCAATCGCTCCTCCCAGGATGCCGGCCAGCAATATGATCAGAATCCTGTGCCATAAGGCATAGAAGATCTCTTTCAAATCTATTTCATCATTTTTATAGTCATCATAGGTATAATCCATAACTCTTTTTCCCCTAACGTGTATTCTCGTATTCCAGCACCCAGCCCGGATTGTCCCGGCAGAGTTCCCGGATATAACCGCCGTCCAGATGCTTTTCCATCCATGACATGGCCAGCTCTGCTTCGGGCGGACGGTGCTTTCTGTCATGCATGTCCGTAGCAAGCATATGTATCTGACGTTCCAGGAGCATCCTCCTGCTCCATCGGCTGACGCGGTCGTGCCAGGCTCCCGTGACCGCCGTATAATTCATCTGCAGTAAAGCCCCCGCTTCCGCCAGTTCTCCTGTCCGGCCGTCTTTCTCACGCAGGCAGCGGTAACGTTCCACATGAGCCAGTATCGGCATATATCCTCTCTGGCGGATCTGACGGACGATCCGGTACAGCTCCGCGTAAGAAATGGAAGGATGAAACTCCATCAGCGTATACGGGCTGTCTGCCAGTGTCAGAATCTTCCCCTCGTCCAGCAGGTCCAGGACGCCGTCCATGTAGTAGATCTCCTGTCCCGGATAAATCTTCATGTCCGAATCTATCTGCTCTCTGGCCGCAACCTCCAGTCTCCCGCAGACTTCCCGGATCCGGTCCGTCGTCCAGCTGTTCATAGAAGGATAATGCGGCGTGGCAACCAGCCTACGGATGCCCTGGCGGAACGCCTGCCTCAGCATCTCCAGGCTCTCTTCTTCATCGGCAGCACCGTCATCCGCGCCGGGAAGGATATGGCAGTGAATATCTGTGATGTCTTTCATAACTTTCGACCATGCTCCCTCCGTCTTTATGACATGATCCATAATATGTCATAACTTATATGTATTCATATATAATGTAAATATTTATATCTCTTTTAATACATTAATAATCTACCCCTTTTTCCTGCATTTTTCAAGTGAATATTGTAAATTGCACTATTTTTAGCATTTTTACTCAGAAACGCGGCATAAGAACCCTCCTGTATATAAATGTGCCGAAAATCAGGAAGGTTCTATTTTTATGCATCTTATACAGATCTTTTCATTATGTTAACATTCGACGACATAATATGGGTTATGTCTCCTTTATTTTTACACAATCCGCTCTGTTTCTTCACCTGCCGGCGCCGTAAGGCTCTCGTCGGATGCCAGTCCCAGTTCCAGCTGACGCAGGCACGCGTCCATATTCCCGGTCATCGTTTACGCTTCCGCGTCCCGAGCCGCCGCCCTGTATGCTTCTTCAAAGAAATATTCCTGAGAATTCAGCGGTTCTTCTCCTTCTGCGCGCCCTACTCTCGCATAGCTGCCATCCGGCATCTGTATACGCGCTTTCACATTGTCCCTGAGCATGATGCTGAACATATGGCGGATGCGTTCTTTCAGCGCCGGATCATAGATGGGTACGCCCACTTCCACCCGGCGCAGCGTGTTGCGGGTCATGAAATCCGCGGAAGCGATATAGATCTTCTCCCGCTCCCCGCACCCGAAGATATAAATTCTGGAGTGTTCCAGATATCTGCCGACGATGCTGATCACGCGGATATGGTCCGTCTTTCCCGGGATCCCGGACTGGACGCAGTTGATGCCCCGGATTACCATATCGGTCTTCACCCCCGCTTCGGACGCCTCGATCAGCTTGTCAATGATCTTTTTATCCGTCAGCGAATTGATTTTGACGCCGATGTAAGCTTCGCGGCCTTCTTTCGCTTCCCGGATCTCCTCGTCTATCATCTCCAGAATCCGGTTCTGCAGGCATCTGGGCGCTACCAGCAGATGTTCTGTTTTCTCCACCACATCCCCCAGAGAAAGCGCCTGGAATACCTGCGCCGCTTCCTGACCGATCTCCGGATTGGCCGTCATCAGCGACAGATCCGTGTAGAGACGCGCCGTCTTCTCATTGTAGTTCCCGGTACCGATCTGGGTAATATACTCAATCCGTCCTTCTTCTTTACGGGTGATCAGGCACAGCTTGGAATGCACTTTCAGACCGTCCAGGCCGTAGATCACATGGCATCCGGCGTCTTCCAGCCGTCTGGACCATTCAATATTATTCTCCTCGTCGAACCGCGCTTTCAGTTCCACCAGAACATCCACCTGTTTCCCGTTCTCCGCAGCTTCCACCAGAGCTTCCACCACCTTGCTGTCTTTGGCCAGGCGGTACAGAGTCATCCGTATAGATACGACCTTCGGATCGATCGCCGCTTCATGAAGCATGCTCAGGAAAGGTTTGATGCTCTCATAAGGATATGACAGAAGGATATCCTTCTCCAGGATCTGAGGAATCACCGGTTCTCCATAGCGGACCATGGCGCTTCTCTGGGGCACCCGTTTCTGGAAGAAAAGCTCCGGCTTCCGCCGCAGGCTGTCCTGGATCTGGGACAGAAAAGACAGATCCATCGGAGCTCCGGTAAGAAATACCTGCTCCTCTTTCAGCCCCAGCACCTGGCAGAGACGTTCGATGATGCGTCCGTTCAGCTCTCTGGTCATCTCCAGGCGTACCGGGCAGAGCTTCCGGCGCAGTTTCACCACTTCCGCCATATGGTCTCTGTAGTTCAGATCCTCGTCATAGATGCTGTCCGCGTCAATATCCGCGTTGCGCGTCACGCGGATCAGAGACTTCTCTATGATCCGGTATTTTTTGAAAACTTTCGGCAGAAAATGCAGGATCAGATCCTCTGCCAGCATAAATGAACCCGGTCTGGACGGAATCGCGATCAGCCTCTCGAATGCGTCGCTGCCGCAGGGAATGATGGCGATCTTCTCTTTCTCTCCTTTGGTCTCCAATACCGCCACCGCGTAGATGCCCCGGTTGCGCAGGAAGGGAAACGGCTGTTTTCTTCCTACGATGATGGTAGACAGCAGGGGCTGAATCTCTCCGACGAAATAGCGTTCCAGATATTTGGCTTCTTCCTCGGACAGCGAAGCAAAACGAATCAGCCGGCTGCCCTGCTCCGCCACCTGTACCATCACATCCTCATAAGCCTGATCCCGCCGGTCCGCCAGCACATGGATGCGCTGCAGCAGTGCGGCGATCTGTTCCCGGGCGGTCATATTGGTCTTATTTTCCCGCTCCTCTTCCTTCAGCAGCATCATATCGTGCAGGGAACCGACGCGCACCATGAAAAATTCATCCAGATTGCTCTGAAAAATGGAAAGAAAGCTCAGCCTCTCACAGAGAGGAAGACTCTGATCTTCCGCTTCCTCCAGCACGCGTTCATTAAATTTCAGCCAGGACAGTTCCCGGTTCTGATAACAAATCACTTCGTTCATGTTTGTCTCCTATAATATTTTCTTTTTCTTGAATATAAAGATACAGACGATCACCACCAGAATGCTGACAAGAATGATGACCGGGTATCCTCCGTCCAGTTCCGGCATATCCTGGAAATTCATCCCATACCATCCGGTAATCAGGGTCAGCGGAAAGAAGATCGTGGATATCATAGTCAGAAACTGCATATTTTCGTTTTGTTTCGCGTCAATGACCGCCTGATAAGAATCCCTTACCTGCTGGGCATATTCCAGCAGATGGCTGGTGCGGTCCTTCAGCCGGTCCGCCCGGTCCGCCACGGTGCCGAAATACCGCAGCTGCTTCTTGGCAAAATAACGGTTCTCATTCTCTTCCAGATCCCGCCCCATATCCGCGATCTGATCATAGTAACCCCGGAGAGTCAGGAGCTGCTTGCGGATAGGCTGGATCCGGCTGCGGATGTCCTCCACATGTCCTTTGCCCGCCTGGTCTTCCATATCCATCAGTTCCCGTTCGTAATTCTCCAGCAGCACCGCGTCCTTCGAGATAAATTCCACCATGAAGTTATAGAGAAACCGTTCTCTGGTCTCCCCCTGATGGGCTTTTTTCCGTCGGATCCGCTCCACCAGGCGTCTGGCAAAACCGTCATTGTCCGCCAGCACGATGTATTTTTCCGTAATCACACAGGCAATCCGGTATCTGCTCCCCAGCACATCCAGCAGCCTGGGGATGGCAAACGTACCATACAGGCATTCCTGCTGCGCTTCCACTTTGCAGAAGCAGATCTCGGAAAGCGGGCTGTCGCTCTCCACGCTGATGGACAGCTCCTCCATCACCTGCGGGAACTGCGCCTCGGTGATCAGAAAAATCGCCGGAATCCCCGTCGTCAGCACGGTCTCCATATCTGTCTCTTCCATCTGGCTTCCCAACGTGTATATCATCTTGACGCTTTTCCTCCAGAAATCATATGCTCAATAAGTACACAAAAATTCCCCCGCCACGCGTTGTGCCGGGGGATATCCGTATACTTCCTGTGCCTTATTCGTTGTTGCTGTGTACGCCGGTCACTGAATATTCCACCCACTCCGCGATATTGACTGCATGGTCGCCAATCCGCTCAAAATATTTGGCAATCATCAGGATATCGATACAGCGCTCACCTTCCTCAGGGTTCTCAGCGATCAGCTGGATCAGCTCTTTCTTCACTTCCATGAAGAGGTCGTCCACGATGTCGTCCTCTTTCATCACCTGTCTTGCCAGCAGCAGATCCTTCTTTACAAAGGAATCGATGCTGTCGGTCAGCATGCGCATGGCCGCTTCCGCCATCTTGCGGATATGTACCTGCTGGGTGATATTGCTTCCCTCCAGGAATTTGGCGATATCCGCGATATCGGACGCCTGGTCGCCGATCCGCTCCATATCGGAGATCATCTTCAGCGCGGCGGAGATCGTCCTTAAGTCCCGCGCCACCGGCTGCTGCTGAAGCAGAAGCTTCATGCAGAGAGCTTCGATATCTCTCTCCTTATGGTCGATCTCGTACTCTACCATAAACGCTTTCTGTCTTGCCTGTTTGTCGGAATCCAGCAGAGCCGTGGTGGCGTCCGCGATGGCTTCCTTGCACATGGCTCCCAGTTCTATCAGGTCTTCGTTCAGCTGTTCCAGCTGCTGGTCAAATCTGTTTCTCATCTTCTTATTAACCAAACCTTCCTGTGATATAATCTTCGGTTCTCTTGTCCTTCGGCATAGAGAACAGTTTCTCCGTCTTGTCATACTCGATGACTTCTCCCAGCAGGAAGAATGCGGTGTTGTCGGAGATACGGGCCGCCTGCTGCATATTATGCGTTACCATGATGATCGTATAATCTTTTTTCAGTTCCAGCGCCAGATCCTCTACCTTGGATGTGGAGATCGGGTCCAGAGCGGAAGTGGGCTCATCCATCAGGAGAACTTCCGGCTGTACCGCCAGGGCTCTGGCGATACAGAGTCTCTGCTGCTGTCCGCCGGACATGCCCAGCGCGCTCTTTTTCAGACGGTCTTTTACTTCATCCCAGATCGCCGCGTCCCTCAGGGATTTCTCCACGATATCGTCCAGCTTCGCTTTGCTGCGGATGCCATGGGTGCGGGGGCCGTAAGCGATGTTGTCGTAAATACTCATGGGGAACGGGTTCGGTTTCTGGAACACCATGCCCACCTTCTTGCGCAGAAGATTCACGTCGATATTTTCATAGATATCCACGCCGTCCAGCGTCACCTCTCCGGTGATCTTACATCCCTCCACCAGGTCGTTCATCCTGTTCAGGGATTTCAGAAGCGTGGATTTCCCGCATCCGGACGGACCGATAAACGCGGTGATCTCCTTCTCCGGAATGTCCAGATTGACGTTCTTCAGGGCATGGAAATCACCATAATATAATTCCAGGTTTTTTATATTAAACTTTCCCATACTTAGCTCCTTGTAAATTTCTTGGCAATCAGGCTGGACAGACCGTTAATCAACAATACCATAACCAGCAGGACAACTGCCGTCGCATAGGCCTGCTCCATATACAGACCTTCGTTCAACAATGCATACATATGAATGGCAAGCGTACGTCCGGATGCCAGTACGTCCAGAATCGGGAAATTTCCGATCTGCGTGGTCGGGATACCCGCCACCGTACCTGCCGTATAGATCAGAGCCGCCGTCTCGCCGGTAATACGTCCGATACCCAGGATCACGCCCGCCAGAATACCCGGCATAGCGCTGGGCAGGATCACGACGAACACCGTCCGGAGACGTCCGGCGCCCAGTCCGAAGCTGCCTTCCCGGTAGGAATCCGGCACCGCTTTCAGAGCTTCCTCCGTCGTTCTCATAATGGACGGAAGAATCATAATCGCCAATGTAAACGCGCCGCTTAACATGGAGTATCCCCATCCAAAAGCCACGCCAAACATCAGATATCCGAACAGGCCGTATACGATGGACGGGATACCCGACAAGGTTTCTGCTGTCGTGCGGACCACAGACACCAGTTTATTTCCTCTTCTGGCATATTCTACCAGATAGATCGCAGAAAAAATCCCGACCGGCACTGCCAGGAGAAGAGCCAGTACCGTCATGATAATCGTGTTGATGATCGCCGGCATCATGGATACATTTTCCGTGGTATATTCCCACTCAAACAACTCCGGTGAGAGATTCGGTATACCCATAATCAAAATATATGCAATCAGTGCGACCAGTACGCCGATCGTAATCGCCGCCGCTGCCCATACCAGCACGCGCAGTATCCACTGTACCGTCTTCTGTCTGCGCAGGCTTTCCGCTTCTCCTTCTTTCAGCAGCGCCGTCATATTCATATCAGCCATCCGTATCCCTCCGTTTCACCAGTGAGAACAACAGGTTGATGATCAGAATGAACACAAACAGAACCACGCCTGTCGCAATCAGTGCTTCTCTATGTAAATCTGCCGCATAGCCCATTTCCAGAACGATATTGGCCGTCAGCGTACGTACGCCGGACAGCAGACCTTCCGGAATCACCGCCTGGTTTCCGGCCACCATGATCACAGCCATCGTCTCACCGATTGCACGGCCGATACCCAGGATCACACCGGCCATAATACCGGACTTGGCGGCTGGAAGAACTGCACGGAATACGCTTCTTTCATGAGTATCGCCCAGCGCCAGGGCTCCTTCATAGTAGCTTTCCGGGACCGCGCGGATCGCGCTCTCGGACACGCCGATAATCGTCGGCAGAATCATAATCCCAAGTAATATCGATGCTGTCAAAACACTTTTTCCGCTCCCGCCGAAAATATCCTGCACCAGCGGGACAATCACTACCAGACCAAAGAATCCATATACGATGGACGGAATACCCGCCATCAGTTCAATCATAGGTTTTAAAACCGGGTAAATCTTTTTCGGACAGAACCTTGCCATGAATACTGCACAGAGGATGCCGATCGGCACGCCGACGATGATGGCTCCGGCCGTCACATAAATACTTCCCACAATCATGGGGAAAATACCAAAAATATTATTTAAAGGTTTCCATCTCATGCCGCCCAGAAATTCCAGGGGTCCGATCTCCAGAATAGCCGGAACTCCATTGGCAAACAAGAAAATACAGATCAGGGCAACTGCCAGGATGGAAACACACGCGGCGCCTAAAAAGACGCCGTGCATGAGATTTTCTTTCAGATTCTTCATATTCTCTTCCTTACGTGTGTTCCCGAAAGATTACTGTACCTCAGACCAGTCGGTAATCTCTCCGGTGTAGATCTGCATAACCTGCTCAGAGGTGATATCGGTAATCGGATTCTCCGGATTTACAATGATTGCAATACCATCCATCGCGATCACGGTCGGAACAAGGCCGCTCTCCAGCTCCGTATCTTTCAGTTCACGAGATGCCATACCGATGTCATAGCTTCCATCCAGAGTAGAAGTCATACCAGTGGTAGAATCGCTCTGCTGTACTTCGATCGTAGCGTTCGGGTTTACTGCCTGATAAGCCTCAGCCAGTTTCTCCATAACCGGAGTAACAGAAGAAGATCCGCCTACGGTGATGGTTCCTTCGGACTCATCGCTGGTGAACGCGCCGGTGCTGCCCTGGCTTACGTATCCATCCTCAGAAACTACTGCCTGGCCATCATCGCTCATGATAAAGTTGATGAAATCTGCTGCAACGCCTTCCGGCTCGCCTGCCGTTGCGATATTAAACGGACGCGCTACTGTATAAGAACCATCTTTTACAGTGTCAACCGTCGCTGCCACTCCATCCACATTCAGGGCTTTTACCATGCTGGTGTCCAGAGAACCAAGGGATACATATCCGATCGCATTGGTGTTTCCTGCTACAGTAGTCATCATAACGGAGGTGCTGTTGGTGATCTCAGCGGTATCAACGGTCATATCTACTTTATTTCCATCCGCGTCTTCCTGCTCGATGCCAAGCAGTTCTACAAAAGCGCCTCTGGTACCGGAACCATCCTCACGGGACAGAACAGTGATCGCTCCGCTCATGGAACCTCCTGCCGTCTCAGTCTCCTCAGCAGCTTCTTCCTCAGCAGGAGCTTCTTCTGCCGTCTCTTCCTCAGCAGCCGCATCCTCGGTTGTATCGGTCGTAGCCGTAGTATCTGTGGTGGTGTCGGAAGAACTGCTTCCGCATCCGATCACAGTCGTTGCCGTCATAGCAGCAAGCATAAGTACAACAATCGCTTTTTTCATAATAATTTTCTCTCCTTAAAAATGGTTTCAGATTTTACTCTGTTTTTTATGTACTCCTCAAGTACATACCTGATCATACAGACCGAATGTAAAATCTAAAACCATCTTTAAGTAAAATATATGTAAAATCCATCGGAAACAGCGTTCCGAAATGTAAAATCCATTTCACATACAGCGTTTCTTTCCGATCTGCTGCCTGCACCAGAAAAACGCCGGAATCAGGAATATGTCCGCAAAAATCCATGCCATGGGATGCGCCATGCAGATCGCCGCGTAGCCCAAGAACGGCACCAGCACCGCCGAAGCCAATATTCTTGCGATCATCTCCATGACGCCGGAAACAATGGCAAAGATCGAGAATCCCATTCCCTGGATCGTAAACCGCACGGTATTCACCAGCGTCAGCAGACAGTAGCCGCCCGTACAGAACAGCAGAAATTCATAAGAATATTCGATGATCTGCGCTTCCGCGGCGTCCACGAACAGAAGGGTCAGCTGACGTCCGCCGAACAGGGCGATCAGAAAACAGATCAGAGAAGCCCCGAAACCGATCAGGGATGCAGAAAGCAGTCCTTTCCCGATCCGGTCCAGCTTTCCGGCTCCCATATTCTGCCCCGTATAGGGAGCCATGGTCTGCCCCAGAGCTTCCACAGGGCAGGAAATAAAAGCATTGATCTTCTGGGCCGCTGTAACGCCGGCTACCACTGCCGCTCCCAGACCGTTGACCGCCGCCTGGACCACCAGCGTTCCAATCGCCGTCACCGAATACTGCAGACCCATGGGAATCCCAATCAGGCAGAGTCTCTTCATATAAGAAGGATCCGGCTTCCACTCTTCTCTGGTTCCCCGAAGAATGGGATATTTTTTCCACATATAGAAAAGGCAGATCACGCCGGATACCCCCTGAGAGATCACCGTGGCCAGCGCGGGGCCTTCCACGCTCATATCCAATAACCGGATCGAGACAATGTCCAGGGCAATATTCAAAAGGGAGGCAAGCGCCAGAAAAACCACCGGCGTCCTGCTGTCTCCCAGCGACCGGATGATCCCGGCCAGGATATTATACAGGAATGTACACGGAATCCCCCAGAATATGATGACAATATAAATATAGGCATACTCAAAAATCTCCGGAGGCGTGTCCATCAAGGTAAGAATCGGACGGCAGGCAGCTACCACCGCCAGCGTCAGCGCCACAGAAAATACGATGCACAGCCAGGCGCCGTTGGCCACATACCTCCGCAGCCTGGACTCCTCCCTGGCTCCGAACATCTGCGCCACCGGGATCGCAAAACCGTTGCACACTCCAGTGCAGAATCCGATCACCAGGAAGTTCAGCGAACTGGTGGATCCGACTCCCGCCAGTGGATTGACTCCCAGGTACTGCCCTACGATCACGGTGTCCACCATGCTGTAAAACTGCTGAAAAAGCATTCCCAAAAACATGGGAATCGCGAAGCCGATAATCAATTTTGCCGGAGATCCGGCCGTCATGTCTTTCGTCATGATCTGTCCTCCTTTTCGCAAACGAAAGGATTATATCTCCGGCAGGAACTCTTGTCAATCGGTATTCCTCCCCGCGCCCTGATTATATTTCATGGGTATAAACCCGCAGCCACTCCCGCTCCTCTTCATCCAGATAAGGAGACAGTTCCTCATACACCCGGCGGTGGTAGCGGTTCAGAAGTTCCCGCTCCTGAGGGTTCATCTCCTCCGGCAGAATGGCATCCAGGTCGATAGGTACAAAGGTCAGCGGCTCAAATCCAAGAAACCGTCCGTATTCATTCTGGCCCTTTTCCACACAGACCAGCTCATTTTCCGTGCGGATCCCATACTGCCCTTCCACATACACGCCCGGTTCATCGGTGGTGACCATGCCCGGCTCCAGTACGGCAGGCGGTTCTCCCGACCGCATCTTCCAGCGGAAGGCGTTGGGGCCTTCATGGACATTCAGCAAGTATCCCACGCCATGGCCGGTCCCGCAGCGGTAATCCGTTCCCAGTTTCCACAGAGGCTCCCGGCATAAAATATCCAGGCTGTATCCGCTGCAGCCATACAGGAACACCGCGTCCACCAGATTCAGGCATCCCCGGCAAACGGCCGTAAACATACGTTTCTGCTCCATGCTCAGCGGACCCAGCGCAAAGGTCCGGGTAGTGTCCGTGGTTCCCTCCAGATAATGCCCGCCCGCGTCCACCAGCAGAAATCCTTCCGGGCGAAGCGCGTCGTACTGTTCCTCCGTGGCAGAGTAATGCATCATGGCGGCATTGGACCCGTAAGCGCAGATCGGATCGAAGCTCTGGCCCAGATAATGCTCCTGTTCTTTTCTTCGGTCGTCCAGATACTCCGCCGCCGACAGTTCCGTAATGTCTTCCTTTCCCACACGGGTTTTTATCCAGCGCATGAAACGGGTGAAGGCGATGCTTTCTTTGCGGTGCGCTTCTTCCAGGTTGCGGAGCTCTGTACTGTTTTTCACGGCTTTCATCCGCTCCGAAGGATTCGGCATGTCCAGAATGCAGATTCCTTCCGGAACCGACGACAGCAGCTGATAATTGACCGCTCTTTTATCCAGCAGAACCGCCGGCGCATCCGCCGTATGAAGCGCCGCCAGATCTGTATAGATTTCCTCGTAGTCTTTTCTCCGGACTTTACAGAACGCCAGATACCTGTCCACTTCACCGTTTATAACCTCCGGGCGCACATACCAGACGCAGTCGTCCTGCGTGATGCACAGGAAAGACATGATGACTGGCACGCAGGGGATATCCCCTCCCCTCAGATTCAGGATCCAGGCAATATCGCACAGATCTGCCAGCACGTGCACGTCTGCGCCCGTCTCCCGCATCTCCTCCCGGATCCGGGACAATTTGCTTTCCGTGCTCTCTCCGCTCCAGCATTCGTCCAGGATCCATACCGGCGCGGGCGGAATACCCGGGCGGTCTTCCCAAATCTCCCCGACTAAGTCCCGGTCTGTGATCAGCCCGGCGCTTTTTCCCGCGGCCGTCTTCGCCAGACGCATGGCTCTGGCGGCCCCCATGGTACGTCCGTCAAAGCCAAGCTTCTCTCCCGGCTTAAGGCGGGCGCGCACCCACTCTTCCAGGGAAGGCACTCCCGGCTCGCCCATCCGGAAAAGCCGGATCCAGCTCCCCTCAAGCTGTCGCTCCGCCTGGATAAAATACCGACCATCCGTCCACAGGCCCGCGTCGGTCAGCGTGACCGCCGCCGTACCTGCCGAGCCGGTAAACCCGGTGATATACTCCCGCGCCCGGTAATGGGCGCAGACATATTCCGACTCATGACAGTCGGAGGAGGGGATCACATAGACACTGATCCCTGCCTCTTTCATCTTCTGTCTCAGCTGTTCTATCTGTTTTCTCGCCATCTGTTATACGCTCCTCTCTTTACTGCGCACCCGGTATCTTGCTCAGGACACTTTTTCACTCTCGACAACTACCCGGCATTCTTTCCTGCAGCAGGCGATACCATATTTGAGAATAGTGAGGCATCCCTCGTTTTTCAATTCATCTGCATAACCGTTTTTATCGATTTGGAGGATTGCATCACGGCAAACGGACTCAAACTGCCTTTCTTCTGCATATTTCACCTCAATGACAATACCTGTGTCTTCCTCGTTAACAAGGATGCATATATCGCCATAACCATTTCCGGATTCTTTGTTTGATTTCACATACCAATCATTTTTATAACCCAGAATTCCAAGAAGAAGCCCGTGATAAAAATTTTCTTTTATAGGCCTTCGGACAAATGTATCGCGAATACTGATCGTTTTCTTGAGATAAGACTCAAATAATTTTTCTACTTCCCGAGCATCGCCTCTCTGCAGCGCATCACAAAATGCTTTCAGGCGCGCTCCGTCTTTGGCGACATCTGACTTGAATAATGACATAATCTGTCTGACAAAGATACTGCGGATCTCCATATTTGGAACAGCCAGCTTGAACCGGTCTCCATCGGGTTCTCCCCTCTGGGTCAAATATCCTGTCATAAACAGTACGCTCCAAATATTATCTGCTGTATCATAATGCCTGTTATATGTCAGGTCTTCATGAATTTCTTTTTCTACGGTTTCACCGGCGATCAGCGCTTCCATTTCAGCACGCATTACTCCATTACCCATTTTTTCTATAAAATGCCGGACAGAATCATTCCCGCTGGTATTCGTCCAGTAGTTTTTAGGTTCTTTTATCTTTCCGCCAAAAGCCTCGTCACAGTAACTGATCACATCCCATGGGCAATACACTTCCACATCTCCAAAGAGATATCCGTCATACCAGTTTTTTACTGATTCAAAACATTCTTCCAGTTCATAATAAGACAGCATGTCCCTGACTTCTCTATCGGTAAATCCAAAATATTCATCAAAATGAACATTGGTTATAGAAAAAATCTTCATATTGTTCAAACCTGTAAAGATACTTTCTTTTGTCACGCGCAAGCAGCCAGTAAGGACTGCAAAATAGAGACTGTCATTTGTTTTCAGAACCTGTTCAAACATATTACGGATCAGAATGATCATCTCGCTGTAATATCCTTGTTTATCAGCTTTTGCCAAAGGGACGTCATACTCATCAATTAATAAAATGACCTTTCTATTGTAATGTTTTTCCAGCAGCACCGACAGAATCTTCAGGCTCCCCATCAAAACCACGTCAGACATAAAAAATCCTTCCGAACCGCTTACGTCAATATTGACAAGCTGTCTGTACTGTTCTTTTTCTCTTTCCGTCAGTTTATCATCATCCAGCAAAAACTGAAATCTCATAGCCTCGTTTCCAATGGCAGAGCAGAGCAAAGATCTGGCCGTGGCATAATCAGCTCCGTTGACCCCTTTCAGGGTAATAAAAATAACCGGGAATTTTCCCATATATTCATTACATAATACCGTTTCTTTGGAGATTTCCAGGCCATCAAACAAAGAAGGGTCAGATCCGGTCTCGAAAAAAGACTTCAGCATGCTCATATTCAGTGACTTCCCGAAGCGTCTTGGCCGGGTAAACAGATTCACCTTCCCCCATCTCTCGAGAAGATCACGGATCATTCCGGACTTGTCAATATAATAAAATCCTTCTTTTCGAATCTCTTCAAAATTTTCAATTCCCACCGGCAATTTCTTTTTGGCAAACTTTTCCATCTGTCAATACACCCCTTTATAGCCTGTTTGTTCCCAGCAGGCCTTCAAAAACGCGCCGTATCCACGGTACGCCTCGTAGATGTCCGCCTTGCTGGATACCTCCCAGGGACTGTGCATATTCAGGAGCGCCACGCCGCTGTCGATCACATCCATGCCGTAGTTGGCCGTGATATAGGCGATGGTGCCTCCGCCTCCCTGGTCTACCTTACCCAGTTCCGCCGTCTGCCAGCAGACTCCGGCGCCGTCCATGACGCTCCTCAGCTGTCCGATGTACTCCGCGCAGGCGTCGTTGGAACCGGATTTTCCTCTGGAACCGGTGTATTTATTGAACACCATGCCGCGGCCCAGGTACGCCGTATTCTTCTTTTCAAAAGCGGACGCATAATTCGGGTCGAAAGCCGCGCTCACATCGGAAGAGAGCATGTGCGAATTCTGCAGGCAGCGGCGCAGCGCCAGCTCGGAATACTGCCCCGCCAGCTGCATCACCTCCGCCGTCACGTTTTCAAAAAAGCGGGACTGCATACCCGTGGCTCCCATGCTGCCGATCTCTTCCTTGTCTGTCAGCAGGCATACGGAAGTATACGAGGGATCCTGCACTTCCAGCTGCGCCAGCAGGGACGTAAACGCGCAGATCCTGTCGTCCTGCCCATATCCCATGATCATGCTCCGGTCCAGCCCGAAATCCCTGGCCGCTCCCGCCGGCACCGCTTCCAGCTCCGCCGACAGGAAATCTTCCTCTTCGATTCCGTACTGATCTTTCAAAATTCCCAGCAGCGCTTCCCGGATCTTTTCCTTTTCTTCCGTGTCCTTCAGCGGACGGCTGCCCACGATCACATTCAGGTTCTCTCCCTCCACCACGACGGCCGCCTTCTTCTGCAGCTGCTCCGAAGAAAGGTGGATCAGCAGGTCCGAGATGCCAAATACCGGATCTTCCGGCTGTTCGCCCACCGCCAGTTCCACCGTGCTTCCATCCTTTTTCACCACCGTGCCGTGCAGGGCAAGAGGGATCGCCGCCCACTGGTATTTTTTGATGCCTCCATAATAATGGGTCTCCAGAAGCGCCATTTCTCCGTCTTCGTACAGAGGATTCTGCTTGATATCGAGCCTTGGGGAATCGATATGGGCTCCCAGGATATTCATGCCCTTCTCCATAAGCTCTGTGCCAATGTGAAACAGGATCACCAGCTTCTTTTTATGAATCGCATAGACTTTATCCCCCGGCTGAAGGCTTCCTTCCTCCCGCACCGCTTTTTCCAGAGGCACGTACCCTGCCGCCTCCGCCATCTCCCGAATGCGGGCCGCGCATTCGCGCTCCGTCTTGCAGTCCGAGATAAACTGCCGGTACTGCTCCGCGATCCGGTTCACCTGGATCAGATCCTCTTCCTCATATGTATTCCACGCATTCTTTCGTTCCATGTCCGTGTCTCCTTTCTTGTCGCCGCACTGTCCAAAACGCGCTGGTCCGGACGGTCTCTGTTTAACATTATATATTTTTTCATGGCCTTGTACAAGATTCCAATAAATAAGAAAAGTACACAATTGTGTTGTATTTTCGCATTCCCTGTGTTACACTAAACTGCACAGAGAGGATTTATGCCGGCAAAAATCATACTCTGCAAAGAAGCCTCTTGAGGCTGAATATCCCCGATGAGTTCTCATCCTATTTCCCATTTTATTTTTTATCCGCATAGAGAGATTTGCGCGCGTTTTCCCATGCGGAAATCCAACTGTAAGGAGACTGCCTATGAATCAATCCAATTCCAGAGAATTCATGGAATCATATCTGGAAAATGACCCTGTACTATATATTTCTTATCGGCATCTGACCCCGCCGTATCGGGAACGGCTCCTGGATTTTCTCAGAGGAGCCAAAACGCTTCCCCTGACTTACGATCCGTTTTTCAAAACTGTCTTTGACCCCGTCCTCCATCCGGAGCGTCTCTCCGGGCTGATTTCCAGCCTCTTAGGTATCCCTGTAAAAGTAAAAGACGTCCTTCCCACAGAAGACCGCATGCTGGATGGGGAATCTCTGTTGATCATGGACGTACTGGTAGAATTAGAAGACGGCTCCCTGACGAATGTGGAGATTCAAAAGATCCCCTACGCATTTCCGGCAGAACGCATGTCCTGTTATTCTTCAGATCTGGTCATGCGGCAATACGCACGCGCCAAATCTCTTCGGGGCAAAGATTTTTCCTATCGGGATATGCGGAAGGTCTATACGATTATCCTTTTTGAGAACAGCGCCCGTATCTTCCACCAGGATCCGGACCGCTATATCCATCACGGGAAAACCACTTTCGACACCGGTCTTCAGATGACTCTTCTGCAGGAATACTGCCTGGTAGCCCTTGACGTATTCCGAAAAAAACCTTATTCTGAAAATAGAAGCAAACAGACTGCATGGCTATCCCTTCTGACCACAGAAACCATAGAAGACGCCGAAAAACTGATAACCGTATATCCGTGGCTGGAAGATATCTATAAGGAGATCGCCATGCTCCGCCAGAAACCGGAGGAGGTGCTGCATATGTTTTCGGAAGCATTAAAGATTATGGACCGGAATACGGTGCATTATATGATTGAAGAGCAGCAGAAAGAGCTGGAAGAACAACTGAAGAAATTGAAAGAACAACAGAAAAAATCAGAAGAACAACAGAAAGAATTAGAAGAACAGCAGAAAAAATCAGAAGAACAACAGAAAGAATTAGAAGAACAGCAGAAACTGCTTTCTGTGAAAGATCAGGAAATCGAAACACAGCGTCGGGAAATCGAGACTCTGAAAAAACAGATAGCAGCGCTCAAAGCACAGGAAATCTGAAACCGACAATTTTCAAAAATCCCGCAGCGGACTCCAAAAGCAGGAGTCCTCTGCGGGATTTTACTTTATTCTTCTATTATCTGTTTACTTTTTCCGTCTCCGGTATACATATACGCCGATAGTAGTCAGGCAGACTGCCGACAGTACGGCTGCCGCCGTCCAGATCCAAATCCGCGCATTGTCTCCGGTTTTTACGAAGCCGGTCGGCACCGCTGCGCTTACCGCCATGACTGCATTCTCCTCATCGGAAGAATCGTCAGAACCGGTCGATCCGGAACCGCGTTTTACATTCGTAATCGTATTGTCTCCTTCTCCATAATCGACCCTGTAACCGTCCGGTACCACCTCCTGTACTGTATAGGCGATTTCCGCGCCGTTTTCATCATATCTCAGGAGTCCGGAAAAGGCATATTCCCAGGTATTGTCCGTACCGGAGGTCGCCCGGTTCCAGAGCGCCTCCAGAGTTCCGGTATCTGCTCCGACTTTTACCCTCTGTACTTCCACTCCGTTCGCGTACAGGATCAGTTCAATCTCCTCCGGCCGTTTCCCATTAGAATTATTGTTGTCTTCCCAGACTTTTGTCACCGGAATGTCGACTGTCCCAGACAGCGTATTGGTGAAATCATATCCGTCTGTATCCGCTTCATATCCGTCCGGTATGATTTCTTCCACCCGGTAGGTGTAGAGATTTCCTTCATCGTCGGTCAGCGGAAGCCCGCTGTAGGTATACGTCCATACATCCGTGTCCGTGCCGGTCCAGACAAGGACTGTTCCGTCCGTTTCCGTGATCTGTCCGCCGTCTGTATGGACAACAAATCCGGATTCTTCCGCCGGATTTTCTCCGACTGTTTCTTCCTTCACCGTATACAGGTACCTCGTCCCTTCTTCATCAAAGCGGGGAAGGTTCTCGAATGTTCCTTTCCAGCCGTTCGCATCGCTCAGCGTCAGGGTCAGCGGATCTCCGCTCTCGTCCGTGACTGCCACCGGAAGGCCATCGGAGCCCTCGGTACTGCGGTACAGTCCTACCGTCACTTCTTTCTGTTCTCCGGCGTCTGTTCCCTGCCATACCTTCTGAACCTTCACTTCTGTGGTCAGAATGTTCGTCACTGTAAATCCTTCTTCCGCAGAGCCCTGCGCGGTACCGTCTCCGGCGCCGTCCGCCTGATAACCGTCCGGCACCGAAGCTTCTTTGACCGTATACTGATAACGGACTCCTTTTTCGTCATATTCCGGCAGATTCTGGAATGTGTAACTCCAGGAATCGGCGGAGCCGGTCACCGTCCGAATCAACTTTTGCAGAAAGTTTCCGCTTGTCAGATTTACGGTTTTATATTCGGCACCGTTCCGATACAGGATCAGCGTGATCGATCCCGGTCTCAGGCCATCCCGGTCGCTTCCGTCCAGCCATTTTTTAGTCACCGTAATCTCAATCGTATCGTTCAGCGTATTGGTAATGTTATTGCCGTTTTGGACAGAATCATATTCTTCAGGCACATTCTTCTCCACGACCCGGTAAGTGTATTCCTGCCCGCTTTCATCTGCCGCCAGAAGATCCGAATAGACATAGATCCATTCGTCCCCTTCCCGCACTGACCACTCAAAGGAAGCTTTTTCTTCTTCCAGGGTCTCTGCGGTCACTTCCACCCAGGAAGTTCCTCATCCGGCGTTACAGTTCTCTGGAGCGTCAGTTCCAGCGTCTCCGGGCGGGTGCCGTAGGCGTTGCCATCGTCTTTCCATGTCTTGGTGACGGTCAGATCTGTGCGGCCGATGTTGTAGATAGTTGTCTTTTTATTCTGTGTATCCTGCACATGTACAATCTTCCAGTCTCCTGCATATTGGGAATCTGATTTAACGTCCTCGATCTGCACCGCGCCATCGCCTGTCCCGATCCGTATCTCCCGGGCATAATATACGTACTTTTTCGCTCCGGATTCTGAGCCGCCATATTCCGGCAGACCTTCAAACGTATCGGTCCAATTGTTTTGGCTGTTCAGAGTCAATTTCATCTGCGTACCGTCTGATGCGGGTACTTCTTCTGAATTTTCATCTCCCGGCGTTCCTGTAGTCCTCCAAAGGCCCACAGTCACTTCCTGTATCTCGCTTTCATCCGCCACTGCCCAGATCTTTTCCACGGTCAGAGACGTCACCTTTCTGTTGGTGATGATCGTGGTATCTCCATATTCATAGTCTGTCTCATATCCCGCGAGTTCCGATTCCGCCACCCGGTACTGTGTCTTTCCACTTTCATCTGTCACGCTGCCCGGCAGTACTTCCGGAAGGTCCGTCCACTTTGCTTTCCAGGCATCATATTCCCCGTAATCTTTGTCTGCAGACTCTGCGTCCGCCTGTCCGTCCAGTGTTACTGTCTCCTCGGGGGAAACATCTGTCCAGATCTCTTCTCCATCTTCATCAAGGCTCAGATACTACAAAGTCAGGGATACAGGTTCTGTCACTCCACCGTTGCTCTCCCAACTCTTTTCTGCATAGATATCCGTCGTAACCATGGTGTTCGTGACCTTCGTGGCATTGGATATACTATAGTCATATGACGCTGTATAGGTATCCGCATACGTCCCGGATGCTTCCACCATGTAATCCTCAAGGTTGTCTTTTGTATATCCTGTTTCTTCATCACTTTCCGAGAGCGGATTCAACTCCACCGCACGGTACTGATAGTTTACAATCTTTATCCCGTCCTCCGACAGTCCCGACCCCGGCAGCCCGGATACTGTTCTGGAAACGGTTCCCGCCGTATTTGCTCCATATATCTCAACGATCAGCGGTACCGATGTGCCGGCTTCCTCGCTGACCATTACCGGCTCCCATGCAGTTCCGCCGTCCGATGAGCGCTGGATCAGGAAACTGACCTGCTAGTCATAGACAGAATCCTCTCCGGCCTCCGGCCGGGTCCCGTACTGATTGTTTTTGTCTCCTGCCCACACCTTCGTGATCTTAAGGTCTGTGGTTTCCAGCTGGTTGTACTGCGTGTTGTTCCCGCTCTCGTGAGAATTCTTGTCCTCACCGTAATAGGCGCTGAACAGGCCAGCCGCAAAACTATATGTATAGGTCTCTCCATCTTCGTTATTTTCAACTGTAATCTCTTGTTTATAATTTGTACCTGTGACTGTAATACAGCTTTCCACCACCCGGTATTCCAGTTTTGTTGCCGTATTGTCAGCCGCTGTATCATCTGTCCCATCTTTAACAATCCATCCGGGCAGATTTTTAAAACTGCCTCCTGTATTCCATAGGTCAACGCCGAGACGGCCTCCCAGGGTCTGTGTGAAAGAATATCCATTAAACAAATCAGAAAAAACCTCATCTGACAATGCGCCTTCAAAATACGTTTCGGCGTCCTGCCATTTGGTATTTCCTGCGTCCGAAATTTCTCTCACCTGCAGGGTAAACGTCACTTCCAGTTCATATCCCAGATAATCCTCCGTGATCTCGTCTCCGTCGGAATCCACCCAGTGCTTGCTGAACGGTTCAGAAGTCATGATAGAATTCTCCAGATCGGTCATAGACTGTACCAGATCCCCAGTCGATTCATCTTCTGTCGGATCTCCGTTTTCTGAGGCGGTATCTTTTACCGCCGTATAAGAATCGATGTGTGTCTCCTCCACCGTATACTCCCACTCCATACCGTTGGGTGCGTAGCGGGGAAGCCCTTTTCCTCCTGCTCCGGTGATCGTATAAGTCCAGTATCCCTCTTCATTTTTATTCCAAATGATTGTATAATCCGTATTTTCTTCCAAAGCCTCTTTTGCTATTCCATTATCCTGCCCCGGCTGGCTGTCCGCCTCCCGGTATACCGTCACCTCGATTTTGTCCGGACGTTTGCCAAATACATCTCCGGCATCATCCCATACCTTGATCCCTGTCAGGATCTGTGTCTCCGGATCCGCTGAGGGCTGGTTGATAAAGGTCGCGCTCACTGTCAGTGCTTCCTCTTCGCCGCCAGACTCTACAGAAGACACCAAGGGTTTTAAATCAGTCACAGAAGTTTCCTGATCCATTTCTATAATGTCGTCTATCTTCTCTTCTGTAACATTCTGATCCACCGCCCAGGTATCATATCCATTCAGATAGTCCGTGACCTCTTCGATGGTGTACACATACTCCGAACCATTGGGCGCGTACTGCTCCAGCCCGTCCAGCGTAAAGATTCCCTGAAGCCAGCCGCCGGTGCTATATATGACGCAGTCGGATCTGGCGGAGCGCCTCGGCGTCACCAAATCTGTTATAAGCGCTTATGAAACCGGTCTTAGAATGCCTTCTTACGACATACTGATCAAGATTTCGAGGATCTTTCGTGTTACGACAGACTATCTCCTCGGCCTGGAATCTAAACAGGAAATCGATGTGTCAGGTTTGACAGAAAATGAGATTCACGCTCTGACCAATCTGGTCAAAGCAATGCAGCGTAATTAGAAATGAAATACGTACAAAAACCCGTGAACCGGCAGACGAGCGCTTCATCTGCCGGTTCGCGGGTTTTCGTTTCCCGGATCATCCCAGGATCGCTTTATCATTCGCGAATTCTTCTCCGCTGACCTCTTCAAATTTATGGAGCAGGTCTTCTACGGTCAGTTTCTTCTTTTCTTCACCCCGGATATCCAGGATGATTTTCCCTTCCATCATCATGATCAGACGGTTGCCATGGACGATGGCGTCCTTCATATTATGAGTGATCATCAAAGTCGTCAGTCTGTCCCGGTTGATAATCATATCCGTAGTCTCCAGGACTTTTGCCGCCGTCTTGGGATCCAGCGCCGCCGTATGCTCATCCAGAAGGAGCAGTTTGGGTTTCTTCAGCGTCGCCATCAGAAGGGTCAGCGCCTGTCTCTGTCCTCCGGACAGAAGTCCCACTTTGCTGGTCAGGCGGTTTTCCAGACCCAGACCCAGTTTGGACAGCAGTTCCCGGTACGCCTCCCGCTCGCTGCTTTTGATCCCGCTGCGAAGGGTTCTTAACGTGCCCCTGCGCAGAGCCAGCGCCAGATTCTCTTCGATCCCCATCGTGGCGGCCGTGCCGTTCATGGGATCCTGGAACACACGCCCCAGAAATGCCGCGCGCTTGTGTTCGGACAGTTTTGTCACATCCTGCCCGTCGATGATGATCTGGCCGCAGTCTACCGGCCACACGCCGGCGATCGCGTTCAGAAGCGTGGATTTTCCGGCTCCGTTCCCGCCGATTACCGTAACAAAATCTCCGTTTTCCAGCGTCAGGCTCACGTCGTCCAGAGCCACTTTCTCATTTACCGTTCCGGGATTGAATGTTTTGGATATATTCTTAATCTCCAGCATCTACTGTTTTCCTCCCCTCTTCACCGGCTTTGAAAAATATCTGCTCTTCCAGGTCGGGATCGCAAGAAATACCGCCACAACCGCCGCGGACAGGAATTTCAGCATATCCGTATCGATACCCATCCAGATCACCACCTGTACCACCAGATAGTAGATGATGGATCCAAGCGTCACACCCAGCAGGCGGAAACCGAAATTATGGAAAATCCTGCCGAAGACCGCCTCTCCGATGATCACGGCCGCCAGACCGATAACGATCGCGCCGCGTCCCATATTAATGTCGGCAAACCCCTGATACTGGGACAGAAGCGCTCCGGACAGCGCCACCAGGCCGTTGGACAGCATAAGACCCAGCACGCGGCAGAAATCTGTATTGATGCCCTGCGCTTTCGCCATACGGTCATTGCAGCCGGTGGCTCTGAGGGAACATCCCAGTTCCGTCCCGAAGAACCAGTACAGGATCAGAATCAGGATCAGGATGGACAGCGCCACCACAAAGATCGTATTCTTCCAGACGGGCACATCCCTGATAAAACGAAGCGATACCAGCAGATCGTACTTATCCACATTCACCGCCTGATTCGCTTTTCCCATAATCTTCAGGTTGATGGAATATAATCCCAGCTGGGTCAAAATACCGGACAGGATCGCCGGGATACCCATAAACGTATGTAAAAGGCCGGTCGCCAGACCCGCCAGCATGCCTGCCAGCGTCCCCGCCAGCATCGCCACCCAGACATTTTGTCCGCTCATCATGGTCATAATACAGACCGCGCCTCCCGTGCAGAGCGAACCGTCCACCGTCAGGTCGGCGAAATCCAGAATACGGAACGTGATATAGACGCCGATCGCCATGATTCCCCATATCAGTCCCTGTGCCACTGCTCCCGGCAGGGCGTTTGCCAAACTCATCAAATTCATCTTTCTGTCACCTCATCCGGTATTCCTTTGTTCACACAAACAGCGAGAGAGGATATTCTCCCATCTCGCTGCTGTATGCATATTCTCTTTTCTGCCTGATACGGGCAGATGGTCTGCAGAAGCCAGATTATTCTGCGGCTTCGATCGCCTCATAATCATCCGGAATCGTTACGCCAAGCTCTTCTGCATTTGTCGGGTTGTACTTTTTCGTAAAGGTCGGAGCATATTCGATAGGCATTTCCGAAATATTTTCCTCACCGCTCAGAACACGCGCCGCCATCTCTCCGGTAGCCACACCCAGATCATAGTAGCTGATAGACAGCGTCGCCACGCCGCATCCGGAACAGATGCCTTCTTCTCCCGCGATAATCGGCACTCCCGCCGGCAGGCAGATATTGTTGATAATCTCTGTATTGGACGCCGCCGTATTGTCTGTCGGGATATAGATCACATCGCTTTCGCTTGCGGCCGTCGTAGTCACGCTGGACAGGTCGTTGGAATCAGAGAAAGAATACTGTGTGCAGGTGTATCCCATCTCTTCCAGATATGCCTGGATCGTATCGACCTGATACTGGGAATTCGCCTCTGCGGAGCAGTAAAGAAGTCCCACATTGACCGCGTCCGGGAACAGTTCGTTCAGCATGGCCGTCTGCTCGTCAAGCGGAGCCAGGTCGGAGGTGCCGGAAATATTGCCCCCCACCGTACCGCTGAAGTCATCCAGATCCAGCGCGACGCCATATTCGGTAATGGAGGTGCCAAGCGTCGGGATCTCGTTGGTTCCCGCTGCGGCAGCCTGCAGGGCGGCCGTACCGTTTGCCAGGATCAGGTCGACGCCTCCTGATACAAAATCGTTGACAATCGTTGAACAGGTATTGGAATCTCCCTGCGCGTTCTGCTCGTCAAAAGTAACCGCATCTCCGAACGCTTCTGTCAGAGCGTCCTTAAATCCCTGGGTGGCCGCGTCCAAAGCCTCGTGCTGTACCAGCTGGCAGATACCTATCGTATAAGAATCTCCCGCGGAAGAAGTCTGCGCATCCTCTGCAGACGCGGTGTCTTCTGCCGTATCTTCCGCAGCGGCGCTCTCCTCTGCGGAAGTGTCCGCCGTCGAATCCGCAGTGCCGCTTCCGCCGCATGCCGTCAGACCGACCGCCATGGTCATCGCCATCACAAGAGCCAAAATCTTTTTCATATCATTTCCTCCGTTTTCCTCTTCTATCAGGGACTGCTTCAGCAGTCTTTAAGATTATAGCGCTTTAACGCAAAAAAGTCAACAGGTTTATCAAAGGCCGCCCGTCCGTTTGTCGAACGCCGGACAGGCGGCCTGCAGCAATTCACTTATAATACTTTGCTCAGGAAATCAATCGTCCTGGGTTCTTTCGGATGGAGCAGCACTTCATCCGGAGTGCCTTCTTCCACGATATAACCGCCTTCCATGAAGATCACCCGATGCGCCACTTCCCGCGCGAATCCGATCTCATGGGTAACGACTACCATGGTCATGCCTTCTCTGGCAAGTTCTTTCATGACCGCCAGCACTTCGCCTACCATCTCCGGATCCAGAGCGCTGGTCGGCTCGTCGAACAGCATGATATCCGGCTTCATCTCCAGCGCGCGGGCAATCGCCACGCGCTGCTTCTGCCCGCCGGAAAGCTGGCTGGGGTAAGCCTCCGCCTTGTCCTCCAGCCCTACGCGTTTCAGAAGCTTCAGAGCTTCCTGGCGGGCCTGCTCCTTGGTCATCAGTTTCAGATGCACCGGAGCCAGGGTCATATTATCCATCACATTCAGGTGATTGAATAAGTTGAAGTGCTGGAACACCATGCCGATGTTCTGGCGCACTTTATTAATATCTGTATGTTTATCAGTCACATCATGCCCGTCAATAACGATCTGTCCGCCCGTCGCAGTCTCCAACTGGTTCAGACAGCGCAGCAGGGTGGATTTTCCGCTTCCGGAAGGGCCGATCAGCACGACCACTTCCCCTTCCCGAACGTCCAGGCTGATGTCCCGCAGAACTTCCAGTTTTCCAAAATTCTTCTTCAAATTTGATACATGAATCTTATATCCGTTATCTGCCACGGTTCACCCTCCTCTCCACTTTCTTCGCCACCTTGCTGAGAATCGTAATCACGACCAGATACATGACGCCTACGATCGCCCATGTCTGAAGGTTTTTGAACGTATTTCCCATAATCGTCTTACCTACATTCGTCAATTCCGGGAAACCAATTACAGACAAAATAGAAGTATCTTTCAGAGTAATGATAAACTGATTGATGATAGACGGAATCATGGTACGTACCGCCTGGGGAATTACAATCAGCCTCATGGAGGCTCCGTAGGTCAGTCCCAGACTTCTTCCTGCTTCCATCTGCCCCCTGTCCACGCTTTCGATGCCTGCCCGGATAATCTCCGCCATATAGGCGCCGCAGTTCATGGACAGAGCTATCGTACCTGCCTGCAGGGCACTTAAGCGAAACCCTGTGATCCCCAGCCCCTGGATACCGGCAGGAATACCGAAGAAGATAAAATATGCCAGGACAATCAGAGGAACGCCGCGGACGGCATCCACATAAACTGTTCCGATCATATTAAATACTCGGTTGTGCCCCACATTCATCAATCCGAAAATCATACCGATGACTATGGCAAAAAGCAATGATAACAAGGTCAGAAGGAGCGTCTGCCCCAATGCGCGCAGCAGCATGGTGCCATACACATTAATAATAGATAACATGGTTTCCGGTCTCCTTTCCCATCATATGTGTTGCGGATCCACTTGGCGAAATACTTCCTGTACTGTGGAAGCCTCCAAAACGGGCGCTTCCACAGTACAGGAAGCAGCCGTCCTGCGGCTGCTTCGCTGAAGCTGTCCTGACTTATTCACCTAAATAAGTTGCAATAATCTCATCATAAGTTCCATCTGCCTTGATGTCAGCCAGTCCGGCATTGAACATATCCAGCAGTTCCTGGTTAGCCTCGTTCATGATCGCCATTCCGTACGGCGCCGCTTCGCTCTCCATGCCTTCTACAACTTTCAGATCCAGACCGCCGGTCTTGATTGAGTCAGCCATAATCGGTTTGTCTTCCACGCATGCATCCGCCTGGCCCAGAACCACTGCCTGGTACATGGTCGGGGAATCCTCATACACGTCTACGCTGAAGCCGTACTCTTCCATCAGGCTGTTCGCGAATTTGGCGCCTTCTGTACCGTTCTTTACCGCAACAGTCTTGCCTTCCAGATCGTCAAAGGAAGCGATATCGCTGTCGCCCTTTACCGTAAAGATCTGGCTGGAATCATAATAAGAATCCGAGAAAATCCATCCGGACGCCTGTCTCTCTTCCGTGATGCTGGCACCAGCCATAAGAGCGTCCGCCTGACCTGCCTGAACCGCCGCTACCGCCGCGTCCCATCCAAGGCTCTGAATTTCAATATTAAATCCCTGATCGGCGGCTACCGCATTGAGAATATCCACGTCAATACCTACGAAGTCGCCGTTCTCATCCGTAAATTCAAAAGGTCTGAAGACAGTATCCATGGCAATCACCCATGTCTTGTCAGAAGAAGCCGCCGTATCGGAAGCTTCCGCTTCCTCTTCCGCCGCGTCTGCGCTTTCCTCTTCTGCTGGAGCTTCCGTCGTCTCCTCTGCCGCAGCGGCAGAATCGTCCGTGGTCTCCGTCGTGGAAGATCCGCAGGCCACCGCCGAGAATGCCAGGCATGCGATCAGCGCCATTACCGTTAACTTTTTCATAATCGTTCCTCTCCTTTTCTTCCTGCACAAACAGGTTATTCACGCACAAAGGCGATGTTATCTGTAACACCGCCTTTGTGATACATACCCAGTATAAAGAGTTCTCTTCCAGTTGTCAAGAAAAACAGTATAATTGTATACATGTATGTTCTGTGCATCGCGCGGATTTAAACTGCGTTTACAGATCCTCCGCCGCCGCCAGCACCAGCTCCACAGCACGGTCGATCCCCAGTTTCTCCGTATTCAGCGTCAGATCATAATTTCTGGCGTCTCCGTAGGATCTGTGCGTATAATACTCGCAATAGCGCTTTCTGGCGCGGTCTGCCTCCCTGGCGTCCGCGCGGACCTGCTCCGGCGCGGCGTCCTTCATCATCCCGACCATGCGCTCCACGCGCCACTGGAATCCGGCGTGCACAAATACTCTCAGGCAGTGGTCAAATTCCGCCAGTATATAATCGCTGTTGCGCCCCACGATAACGCAGCTTTCCTGATTGGCCAGATCCCGGATCGCCTCCATCTGGGCGTTCCAGATCTCTTCATCCAGAGGTTTGTTGTAAAAGTCAAAAAGGCTCTGGGCAAACCCGAAGCTGCTGGGCACCCGCTCGTCCCAGCGGCGCACCTGCTCCGGATCCAGCTTGCCGCTGGCTACCGCAGTCTTCAGGATGATATCCCTGTCATAGTAGGCAATGCCCAGTTCATTGGCCGTTCTCCGTCCGATCTCTCCGCCTCCCGCGCCAAACTCTCTGGCGATGGTGATGATCTTCTTCATACTCATACCTCCTGCTCCGCTTCCATCAGTTTCCGTCCCATCAGTACTCCCATGGCTGACGCCATCATAAGTCCTCTCGTCCATCCGGAGGAATCGCCCAGGCAATGGAGTCCCCGGATATTCGTATTCAGGTTCTGATCCATTCGCACCTTATTGGAATAAAATTTCAGTTCCGGACTGTACAGCAGCGTCTCGTCGCTGGCAAAACCCGGCACCACCTCATCCAGCATCCGGATAAATTCGATAATATTGGTCATTGCCCGGTACGGCATAGCCGCCGTAATATCTCCCGCCACCGCGTCCTTCAGCGTCGGCTTCACGTTGGAACGCGCCAGTTCCTCCTGCCAGGTTCTTTTCCCGTCCAGAATATCGCCGTAACGCTGCACCAGAATATGTCCCGCCCCCAGCATGTTGGTCAGTTCTCCCACCTTCTGCGCATAGGCGATAGGCTGATTGAACGGCTCGGTAAAATTATGGCTGACCAGAATCGCCAGATTGGTATTCTCACTCTTCAGTTCCTTGAAGCTGTGTCCATTGACCACCGCCAGATTGTTGTCATAATTCTCCTGCGCCACAAAACCTCCCGGGTTCTGGCAGAAAGTGCGTACTTTATTCTTCCAGGGCTTCGGATAGCCGATCAGCTTCCCTTCGTAAAGTATCTTGTTGACGATCTCCATCACTTCGTTGCGGCACTCTACACGGACGCCGATATCCACCGTTCCGGGACGATGGGCGATACCGTTTTCCGCACACACCTTTTCCAGCCAGTCTGCTCCCCGCCGGCCGGTGGCGATGACGATCTCATCGCCGAAGATCTCCTGTTTCCCTTCTTTTGAGGAAATCCGGACGCCGGTACAGAGATCTCCGTTCAGAATAATATTTTCACATTCCGTCTCAAATAAGATCTCCACGCCCTGATCCAGCAGATAGTTCTGAATATTAAGATAGAGCTGCTGCGCTTTCTCTGTGCCCAGATGACGGATCGGGCAGTTCACCAGACGCAGTCCCGCGCGGATCGCCCGTTTGCGGATCTCCTTAACCTCATCGCCTTCGTAGATTCCCTCTACATGTTCATCCGCGCCGAATTCCAGATAGATCCTGTCCGTATAGTCGATCAGCTCCTGCGCAAACTCTTCTCCGATCAGAGTCGGGAGTTCGCCCCCCACCTCGCAGGACAGGCTCAGCTTTCCGTCTGAAAACGCTCCCGCTCCGGAAAAGCCTGTCGTGATCATACAGTTTGGTTTGCAGTTCATGCATTTTCCTGTTTCTGATTTCGGGCAGTGACGCTTATTCACCGGCTTTCCTTTTTCTATCATCAGAATCTTCTTCTGTGCCCCGTGACGGACCAGTTCCAGCGCGGTAAAAATACCCGCGGGACCTGCGCCGATGACGATTACATCGTACTTCAATAATAATACCTTCCTTTATTTAAAATCATTTGCAGCGAGCTGATTATACCATACCTTGTGAAAAAAAGCACGTATTCTTATGCTTTTCCGCAGACGGCGTTCCACTGGTCTCTGCCCGCGATCATGGAGACGTCCACATGATAACGCACGGACTCTCCCGGCTGCAGGATGGTCAGTCCGCCTTCCGCCCTCATGCGGTCCCGTCCGTCCGGATGGCAGTTGCCAGGCTCCAGACCCAGTACATAATCCCGGCACCCCATCATCTTCCACTCTGTGAAATAGGGAAGGCTCCCGGGATCAAAGCGGATCGCAAGCCCCTGATCGATGTCCGGATTATAGATCGCCGCCAGTCCGTCTTTATCAAAACTGTGGAAATAGCACTGTTCCTCGAATCCCGGCTGGGGAGGAAGCATCTTCATCCAGGTATCTATATCCTCGGCCGCGTGCTCGGTCCTGGGTTTTACGTCCGCTGACGGAATATATATTTCCGATTTTTCCGAAAGCAGCGGGTATCCCATATTCATGTGATACAGGATCATGGCCGGATATTCCGTGTCTCCTTCATTTTCAATCACGTCTTCCACATAAAGGCTGTTTTCCTCCAGAGAACAGCCGATGGTCCTTTTCATCAGGAGTTTATGGGCCCCCAGCGCCTGATCTTTGATCACCGCGTGGAGCCGGATTTCTTTCCCGTCTTTCTCCCACCAGACCTGTTCGGCCGGAATATTTCCCACGGTTCCGTGAAGCGGCAGGCGCTCCCCCGCGTCGTCGCACGGAACGCCTACGGCGTTCAGTCCGCAGGTCGTCAGAAAGCCCACGGTGAATGATTTCAGGAAACCGTTTTCCACCCCGTCATAATAGGCCGGGGCCACATAACCGCAGGCCGCGAAATGGCTCATATTAAGTCCCCGGAAACTCAGCCGGGATATATCCGCGCAGCGGTCCGCGGACACGGTAAACTCCAGTCCTTTCCCGTTTCTCACCAGAAACAGGCGCATGCCGTCTCCTTTTCCTCCTACCAGCCGGTGCTCTTCCACTCCGGATACCTGACTTTCATGTCCCACATATGGACTGACCATAGATGATCTCCCCTTTCTCTTATATCTATACCAGCGGACGGACTGCCTCGTACAGCCGCCGGTATTTTTCATAATATGTTTCATACGCTTCATGCATTTCCGGTCTCGGCAGATAAGTGTCTTTCTCTTTCAGCATGACAGAAGCCGCCTCTTTCAGATCACGGAACACTCCCGCGGCGACGCCGGCCAGCATGGCGCATCCTGTGGCTCCTGCTTCCGCGCTTCCCAGCGAGACCACCGGCAGATTCAGGATATCCGCTTTCATCTGCATCCATACGGCCGAGGCCGCTCCGCCCCCTGCCGCCCGCAGTTTCTGCGGCCGGATTCCGGACTCTGCCAGCCGTTCCAGATTCAGGCGCATCTCATAGGTCACGCCTTCCATCATGGCGCGGTACAGATCCGAGGCGCTGTGATCCAGTGTCAGACCCACCACCGCGCCTTTCGCGCCTCCGTCCATATAAGGCGTCCCGGACCCCGCGAAATGCGGAAGCACCAGAATTCCCGTGGGCTCGTCTTTCATCTCTTCTTCCAGCAGATCGTATACAGAACGGCCTTCCTCTCTGGCGCGTTTCTTTTCCTCTTTTGCCAGATTGTTGATAAACCAGGCGACCAGCGCGCCTCCCGTGAAAGTAAATGCGTAAGTCACATAACTGCCCGGAACCACATACGGCACGATCGCGTATCCGCCGTCGTAGATCCGGCGGTCCTCGGGTATTCCTTCAAAGACCGGCGTGATGCACTCCACCGTGCCTGTCACGTCCACAGCCCGGTCCGCCTTGAATACGCCGGATCCCACCGCCGCTGCCGCCTGGTCATGCACCGCCGGCACAAGCAGGAGATCCCGCGGAAGCCCCAGACTCTCCGCCATCTCCGGAAGAATCTGTCCTGCGGACGTACCGCTGGGAACCGGTTTCGAAAACAGACCGCTGTCGATCCCGGCCGCCCGGAAGATCTCCTGGCTCCAGTCCAGAGCCCGGATGTCGAATGCCATGGTCCTGGTGGCCAGCGAGTAGTCGATCATCCGGCTGCCGGTCAGCATATAGATGATGTAGTCCTCCATCAGAAGAATCTTTCTGATCCGTCCGAACTGCTCCGGACGGTGTTTTTTTACCCACATGAGTTTTGGAAGACTGTACATGCTGTGCGGAGCCACGCCGGTGATCCTCTCCAGCTTTTCTTTTCCCAGAATCGCCTCCAGCTCCCGGCATTCCTCGGCGCCTCTGGGATCCGTGTAGAGCATCGCCGGGCGGACCGGACAGTCTTCCTCATCCAGCAGCGCCATACTCTCCCCAAAACTGGACACTCCTATCGCTTTCAGATCCGGATAATGGCTTCCCGCGTCTGCCAGGACTTCGCAGACGCCTTTCCAGATGTCTTCCGCCATCACTTCATGTTCTCCGGTCTTCCGGGACACCGGATAATCCCGGTATGTACGGTACAGGTAATTACCCTCTTCATCATAGACTGTCACTTTGCATCCGGTGCTGCCGATATCAAGTCCCCCCAGTGCCATAAAATACCCCCTTTTTCTGTCATTCATTTTCCGTCAAAGGCAGATGCATACTCCGGCCGTCCAGCACACATTCCGTCAGGCAATCGTGTTCATAAATCAGTTTCAAAGAGAAAAACGGCGCATCCCGGGTCAGAAGATCCAAAAATACCCGGTCTCCTTCCCACAGGCTGAGAGTCCCTACCTCTTCTTTCGGCACCCAGCGGAGAATACCTTCCCTGCAGTCTTCTTCCAGAGTACCTGTAAAAGCATCCGCAGTATACAGACACATATACTCCGTGGGGCTGCCGTCCGCGGAAAATGTGACGATTCCCCGGAATCTCCAGGACGTAAGGATCAGCCCCGTCTCCTCTTCTACTTCTCTCAGCAGACACTCTTCCGGGCTTTCCCCCGCTTCAAAATGTCCGCCGACTCCGATCCATTTGCCTTCATTGATGTCGTGTTCCTTTTTTATCCGATGAAGCATCAGATATTTTCCGTCTTTTTCAATATAGCATAATGTGGTCATCGGACTCTTCATCTATCTGCCTCCCTGCGTCTGCGTTTTGTGAATACAACTATTATAACTTACCAGCATTCTGAAAGCAAGAAATCCGGCAGATGAACAATCATTTATTGTCAGACCGTAAAAACTTTAGTTCTCCGACGCCGCCATCATAGTTTCCGCAAAGATCCCGTACCCTTTAGCCGGATCGTTGACGAACACATGCGTCACTGCTCCGATCAGTTTTCCATTCTGCAGAATGGGCGACCCGGACATTCCCTGGATAATCCCTCCGGTCAATGCCAGCAGTTCCGGGTCTGTCACCTGAAATACCATGCCCTTATTCACATCGTTTTCATTGAGACGGATCTCCTGGATCTGGATCTCATATTCTTTCAATTCGCCGGATACGGAGCTTCGAATATATGCTTTTCCCGGCACGATCTCCTGCTTGAACGCCACTTCCACGGGAGTCGTCTGTATCTGCTCCCTGATCTGAGAATCTGTTATCCCGAAGATACCCGCGGATGTATTTTTCGTTATGCTGCCTCTTTCATGCCTGTCCGAGTAGGTAATCATGCCGCTGATCTCTCCCGGCTCTCCCGACTCTCCTTTGACGATCTCCAAAATGCTCGTATCGTAGAGAGAACCGCCGGCAACATCCAGCAGCTCTCCCGTATCCGTGTCTGTGATGCCATGTCCCAGGGCTCCGAACTGCAGGTCTTCCGTCACATAGGTAAGTGTTCCGATTCCCTGAATGTCATCTTTGACCCAGATTCCCAATTTGTAATTTTCTTCTGTTTCTACGGCGCTGATGCGCACCTGTATTACTTCTGTCCCCCTCAGAACCTTCAGTATCATGATATCGGTCTGACAGGCCTGTACGCATTCGATCAGTTCGTCCTTGTCATGAATCTGGCGGCCGTTGACCGCCAGAATATAATCTCCTGTCTGTATAATCTGGTAAGCAGGTTCGTACATAAGCCCGTCTGCAGACTCTACTTCCGCGGTTCCGACCACATAGACTCCATCCGTTTCCAGATAGATCCCCACCGGAATTCCTCCCGGGATCACTCTTTGTTTCTGTACTGCCTGCACAGACACTTCCTTGATCCCCAGGTTCAGCGTCTGCTCTTCTCCTTCGCCCACCCGGATCACATCGGGAATCCGGGTATTCAGATACCATTTTCCATATAGCCCAAATAACAGAATCGACAGGATCAGGGCGGCAATCAGACATAAGCGATAAATTTTCAGACGGTTCATGCAGCCACACCTTTCACACTTTTTCTTTAGTGTCTGCATAAAACCGTCTGATTTTACTGCCAATTATTACTATTTTTATTTTTCTTTCAGCTGAAGCGCCAGCCTTCTCATCTCTCGCGCGTTCTCTTTCACGGACTCTGTGATGCTTGCCCCGCCCAGGATACGCGCCAGTTCGTCCACCGCCTCTTCTTCTGTAAGCCTGCGGATGCTCGTCTGCGTGCCTCCGCCTGCCGCGAATTTTTCAATACAGTAATGGCTGTCCGCCATGGCGGCCAGCTGCGCCAGATGGGTGATACAGATAACCTGACGGCTTTTTCCGATCAGCGCCAGCTTCTCTGATACTTTCTGGGCGGTCCTTCCGCTGATGCCTGTATCAATCTCATCAAAGATCACCGTATCGATGGCGTCCTGATCTGCCAGTACCGTCTTGATCGCCAGCATAACCCTGGACAGTTCTCCTCCGGACGCGATCCTGCCCAGCGGTTTCAGCGGCTCCCCGGGATTGGTGGAGATCATGAACTCCACCTCGTCATATCCGTCCGCGCCGTACTGCTCCGTCTTACGCACCTCGATCTGAAAACGCACATCCAGGAAATTAAGCTCTGCCAGCTGCTGCTGCATAAGTTCTGCCAGTATCTCTGCCTGTTTTTCCCGGATCCGGTGCGCCTGTCCGCACAATGTCTCCAGCGTCTTCCTCGCTTCTTCGTGGTCCTTCTTCAGTTTCGCAGTATATTCCTCGAAATGGGCCAGAATATCCAGGCGCTTCTGTTTCTCCTCCTGATACGCGCGGATCTCCCCGATGGTCTGCCCGTATTTCGCTTTCAGGTGATTGATCCGGTTCAGACGCTCCTCTGTCTCCTGAAACTCTTCCCCGGAAAACTCCAGCCCTTCCATGTAATCAGACAGTTCCCGGAAAAAATCAGACAGCATCCCGTCGATCTCCTGTATCTGGTCGGACAGATTCTGCAGATTCTCATCATAGCGGAGAGCTCCCGTCACCTCCCGGCAGGCCCTGCCGATCTGATCGGAAGCGGAACCGTCTTCCCCTCCGCACAGAAGCCTGGCTGCGGACAACGCCTCCAGGATCTTCTTTCCGTTGACCATCTTCCGGTACCTCTGTTCCAGCTGTTCATCCTCGCCGTCTTCCAGCGCCGCTTCCTCGATCTCGGAGATCTCGAATTCCAGCAGTTCCTGTTCCCGCAGCCGGCCTGTCTCATCGGCAGACGCCTCTTCCAGTTTCTTTTCCAGTTCCCGGCAGGCATGATACACATCCGTCAGCTGTTTTTTTAATGGTTCCAGTTCACCGTGGGCATAGTCGTCCAGAATCTCCAGATGCTTTCTGCGGTTCAGAAGCGACTGGTGTTCGTGCTGACCGTGAATGTCGATCAGGTACGATGCCGCCTCTTTCAGGACAGAAGCGCTGACCGTCTCTCCGTTTAATCTGCAGAGGCTGCGGTTTCCTGAAATTTTCCGCGAAAGAATCAGCTGGCCGTCTTCTGCCGGTATGCCCAGACGGTCCATCCATTCCAGGATCTCCGGACGGTCTGTGGAGAAGACCAGCTCCACCAGCGCCTGATCCGCGTCTTCCCGGACCATCTCCCGGGCCACGCGTCCGCCCAGAGCCATCGTTATGGATCCGATGATGATCGACTTGCCCGCTCCCGTCTCGCCTGTCAGTATGTTCAGCCCTTCGGTAAAATCGATCTCCGCTTCCCGGATCAGGGCCAGATTTTTCACATGTAAATGCTGCAGCATCCTGTTCCCTCTATCTTCTTATGATCTTTTCCAGTTCCTCCATCAGAGATTCCGTATCTTCCGACGTGCGGATCACGCACATGACCGTATCGTCTCCGGCGATGCATCCCACGATCTCCTTCCACCCCAGATTATCCATGGCCGCTCCTACTGCCATGGCCATTCCGGATACAGTCTTGATCACCAGGATATTCTGCGCGCAGTCCATAGAAACAAACGCTTCTCTTAAAATTCCTTCGTATTTTTCCGCCATCTGGTGTTCCTGATGCTGGAGAAGCGCGTATTTCTGTCTTCCTCCATAAGCCGGCACCTTGGAAAGCTTCAGCTCCCGTATATCCCGGGACACCGTGGCCTGAGTCACCTCAAAGCCCTCCCGGCGAAGCATGTCTGCCAGCTCGTCCTGAGTCTCGATGTCATATTTTCCGATCAATTCAATGATTTTCTCATGTCTTCTGCGTTTCATACGCCTCTTCCTTTCATCAGCTGCGGCTCAGTTTTTCCCTGAGCACTTCCAGAAAACTGACCTGATTGATCTTGATAATTCTGGTCACTTCCGCCGCTTTTTGGATCTCCACATAATCCCCCGACTTCACCTGAAAGCAGCTGTCCCCGTCAAAAGTCACGCAGGACTCGTCCGCGCCTCCATGCCGGCCTTCCCCGATCCGGATACGGATACATTCTTCCCCCGAAAAAACAATGCTTCTGGAATTCAATGTATGAGAACAGATCGGGGTCAGAACCAGGATCGACGCTTCGGGCGACACGATCGGCCCTCCGGCGGACAGACTGTAGCCGGTAGATCCGGTGGGCGTGGATACAATGATCCCGTCCGCTGTGGAAGAATACAGATACTCGCCGTTCACATAGATATCATAATCGACCACTTTCAGATTCCCCTGCCGGTTCAATACGATATCGTTGAGCGCCACATCATGTCCCAGTTCTTTTCCGTTTACCCAGACGCTCCCGGACAGCATCATCCGTTCTTCCACAGTGTAGTCATCCGCGATCAGCCGGTCCAGCGCCGTCTGTACATTCTGTTCCTCAATCTCCGCAAGGTATCCCAGATGGCCCAGATTGATCCCCAGGAAAGGGATCTTAAGTCCCGCCAGCTCTCTGGCGGCCCGCAGAAGAGTCCCGTCTCCGCCCAGCACCAGGATTCCTTCCACTTCCGCCTCTTTCAGGCGTTCGTAGGACTCGGCGCCTTCTTCCTCTTTTTCGCGGACTGTGCAGCACATGCCCCGGGACTTCAGATAATCCGCGATCTCATGGGATAACTTCAGATTCTCGTCTTTTTCGCTGTTTGCAATGATGTAAAATGATCTCATAAGCTTATAGGGTCTGATGGGCCAGATCCACGATCCCCCGCGGATCTACCGGCACCTGTTCCCAGACCGTCCCCTCTTTATGATTCTGCAGATGAAGCAGATATTCGATGTTCCCTTCCGGCCCTTTGATAGGCGAAAATTCCAGATTCAGCACCTGGAATCCGATCCCGACCGCATAGGTGATCACATGCCGGATCACATCCAGATGTACGGTCTTGTCCCGCACCACGCCTTTCTTCCCCACCTGCTCTCTGCCGGCTTCAAACTGCGGCTTGATCAGAGCCACCACCTGGCCCTCTTCCGTCAGCAGCTGTTTCACCGGCGTCAGAACCTTGGTCAGCGATATGAACGCCACGTCGATCGACGCGAACTCCACCGGTTCCTGGATCTGCTCTCTGGTCACATAGCGGATATTGGTTTTTTCCATACAGACCACCCGCTCGTCCTGACGGAGTTTCCAGGCCAGCTGACCGCTTCCCACATCCACCGCGTACACTTTCGCGGCGCCGTTCTGGAGCATGCAGTCTGTGAAACCTCCGGTAGAAGATCCCACGTCCATACAGATTTTTCCGGTCAGGTCAATATCAAAATGACTCATGGCCTTTTCCAGCTTCAGCCCTCCGCGGCTTACATATCTCAGCGGAGATCCCTTGACCTCGATCACCGCTGTTTCCGGAAATGAAGCGCCTGCCTTATCCTCTCTCTGCCCGTCCACAAATACATTTCCGGACATGATAATGGCTTTCGCCTTTTCTCTGGACTCTGCCAGCCCGCGTTCTACCAGAAGTACATCCAGTCTCGTCTTCATATCTTTATCCCTGCTTTATCGTAATATATTTTTCGATGATCCGCTTTGTCACCGAATCCGCGTCGATTCCCACTTCTTCGTAGAGCAGCGACACGTTGCCGTGTTCCACATATTCGTCCGGAAGCGTAATTTCCAGCACATGAACCGGCAGCTCCCGGTCTACAATGTAATCCTGTACTCTCTCTCCGAAACCGCCGCTGCGGACATTCTCTTCCATGGTAACGATCAGCCGGTGGTCTTTCGCCAGTTCTTCCAGAATATCGGTATCGACCGGTTTGATAAAACGTCCGTTCACCAGCGTACAGCTGTAGCCGATCCCCTTCAGATTCCGGCGGACCTGCTCCGCGGTCTTTACCATGCTGCCCACAGCCAGAAGAGCGATGTCCTCTTCTTCGTAGATCACTTCGCTTTTTCCATACACGATCGGTCTTCTGAAATCTTTCAGCCCGTCGTACGCCTCGCCTCTGGGGTACCGCAGCGCGACAGGCCCGTCAAATTCCACTGCGAATTTCAGCATATCGGAAAGTTCCCATTTATTCTTAGGCGCCATAATATGCATATTGGGAATACTGGACAGATAAGACAGATCAAAGATCCCCTGATGAGTCTCTCCGTCGCTTCCCACCAGTCCCGCCCGGTCGATGGCAAAGACTACCGGAAGGTTCTGGATACAGACGTCATGCAGCACCTGGTCATAGGCTCTCTGCAGAAAAGAAGAATACACCGCGAAGATCGGCCGCATTCCTCCCGCCGCCAGGCCTGCCGCGAAAGTCACCGCATGCTCCTCCGCGATTCCCACGTCAAAGAAACGGTCCGGATAGTTCAGGCGGAACCTCTTCAGGCCGGTACCATCCGGCATGGCCGCCGTGATCGCCACCACTTTTTCATTGCGCTGGCCCAGCTTTACCATGCAGGTGGAGAAGACATCCTGATAGTTTGCCTTTTTCCTGCGGTTTTTAGGCAGCCCTGTCTCGATATCGAAAGGCTCCGCGCCGTGGAATCTGGCGGGATGCCGTTCCGCCGGCTCGTAACCTTTGCCTTTCTTGGTAAGTACATGTACCAGGACCGCGCCTTTTACACGTTTCGCTTTTTTCAGTACGTCCAGGAGCTTGCGGATGTCATGTCCGTCCACGGGTCCCAGATAGGTAACGCCCATATCCTCAAAAAACATCCCGGGGATGAACAGCTGCTTAATCCCGCTCTTGGTCTTCTTCAGCTGGTTCGCCAGATGATTTCCGTAAGGGATCCGGTTCAGGGACTGTTCTACCCCGCTCTTGAAATTCGTGTATACTTCATTGGTACGCAGCCCGTTTAAGTATTCAGATATGCCCCCCACATTTTCCGCGATTGACATATTATTGTCGTTTAATATAATAATAAAATTCTTTTTCAACTGCGAAGCGTTGTTTAAAGCTTCATACGCCATGCCTCCGGTCAGGGCGCCGTCTCCGATCACAGACACCACGTAGCCGGATTCTCCCCGCAGGTCTCTCGCGGCCACCAGGCCGATCCCTGCTGAAATAGAGGTGGAGCTGTGTCCGGTGTCAAAGCAGTCGCAGTCGCTCTCCTTCCGTTTGGGGAATCCGCTCATACCGCCGTATTTCCGGAGTTCGTCGAACCCCGCTTTTCTTCCGGTCAGCAGCTTATGCGTATAAGACTGATGTCCCACATCCCAGACGATCTTGTCCCGGGGCAGATCCAGACTGAGATGCAGCGCCATGGTCAGTTCCACCACTCCCAGGTTGGAAGCCAGATGCCCTCCTGTCCGGCTGATCTTCTCAATAAGGAAGGCGCGTATCTCTTCCGCAAGCTGTTCGTACTCTTCCGGCGGAATCTTCTTGATATCATTCGCCTGATTGATTTTTTCCAGAACCATGGTGCCACCCCCTTTATCTGTCCCTGTATACCAGTGATTGAATCAATTCTGTCAAAAACTCGTTCTTATAAGGAAGTGAAGCCAGGTTCCGAAGGGCCCTGTCCGACAGTTCTTCCACATCCGCCGAAGCCTGTTCCAGTCCTTTTAAAGTTACATAAGTGGTTTTTTCATTTTTGTCATCGCTGTGTACCGGCTTGCCGATGGATTCCAGAGTTCCTGTCACATCCAGGATATCATCCCGGACCTGAAACGCTACGCCCACATCGGAAGCCACCTGTTCTATCGTCCGGACTTCTTCTTCCGCAGCTCCTGCCAGTACCGCTCCTGTCATCATAGCCGCTTCCAGAAGCGCGCTGGTCTTCAGCTTGTAGATAAAATCCAGCCGTTCTTTGGATATGGCATGCCCGGACGACTGCACATCCACTACCTGACCGCCGATCATGCCGTAGACGCCCGCTTTTTTCGCCAGAATCTGGAGGGCTTTCGCCACCCGACCGGGATCTTCTCCATAATCGAAAGCAGAAGCTGCCGTCTCGAACGCAAAATTCAGAAGCGCGTCGCCCGCCAGGATCCCCATGGCATGACCGTATTTCGCATGCGTCGTCAGCTTCCCCCTGCGGTACTCATCGTTATCCATGGCCGGAAGATCATCGTGTACCAGAGAATAAGTATGGATCATCTCCATAGCGGCCATGAAGGGGCGGATCACTTCTCCTTCTCCGCCAAACATCCGGTACGTCTCATACATCATCAGCGGACGAAGCCGTTTGCCTCCCGCCAGAACGCTGTAATTCATGGCTTCCATGATTTCTTTCTGGTATCCCTCTTCTTTCGGCAGAAATTCCCGGATCACCTCTTCGGTCCATTCGGTCCTTTTCTTCTGTTCTTCACGAAAATTCATGGATCTGTCCCTCCTCATCGATCTGAATCATCTGTTTCTCCACACGGTCAATCTGTTCGCTGCAGTTTTTCAGAAGCCGCATCCCTTCCTGGTACAGACGGAATGTTTCTTCCAGAGACACATCCTTGTCCCCCATCTGATTTAAAAGCGCGTCAATCCGATCCAGCGCTTCTTCCAGTTTCAGTTCTTTTTCATTCCCTGAATCCTGATATACAATCTCCATCACTGTCTATTCCTTTCCGGCGTTCCGATACGCTCTTCCTTCTCCGTCTTCAGCACCTGGGCGAACAGCTTTCCGTCTGTCACATGAATCGTAACCTGTTCGCCGGGACGGACTTCCTCCACGCTTCGAAGCGCTTTCCCATCCTGTGTCTGCGTATAAGAATATCCCTGACTCAGCTTTTTCAGCGGCGACGCCCCGTCCAGCCTCTGTGCCAGAATCTGCACCTGATGCCTCCGCTCCAGGACTTTCTGGCGCATGGCCTGTCCCAGCTTTTCCTGCAGATCCGCAGCATACTGGCGCTTTTCGTTGAGCTGATGTCTGGGGCTTGCATACTGCAGCAGCTTTCTCCGATGCTCCGCCTGCTCCCGCCGGACCAGGATCTTCTGTTCCATCCGGTCCAGAAGCTGCTGATGAAACAGTTCCAGTCCATCCAGAAGCTGACGCACATCCGCCACCGCCAGTTCCGCCGCCGCGGAAGGAGTCGGCGCCCTCAGGTCCGCCACATAATCCGCGATCGTCGTATCTGTCTCATGTCCCACCGCCGAGATCACAGGCGTCCGGCATTCAAAGATCGCTCTCGCCACAATCTCTTCATTGAATGCCCAGAGGTCTTCGATCGATCCGCCTCCCCGGCCTACGATCATCACATCTACGCCATAGTTGTCCAGTGTGCGGATCCCCTTCACGATGCTTTCCGCCGCCTGGTCCCCCTGCACCAGGGCAGGGTACAGGATCAGCTGCGCATAAGGATTCCTTCTCCGGGAAATATTCATGATATCCCGCACCGCCGCGCCTGTGGGCGCGGTCACGATACCCACTTTCCGGCTGTAAAACGGTATGGGCTGCTTGAACTCCGGGGCGAACATGCCCATCTCTTCCAGCTCTTTTTTCAGCTTCTCAAACTGACGGTAAAGGTCTCCTTCCCCGTCGGGAACGATCTCTTTTGCGTAAAGCTGATATCTGCCGTCCCGTTCATAGACGCTGACGCTTCCCAGCACGATGACCTTCTGTCCCTCCTGCATCCGGAACGCCAGCCCTTTTCTCCGGTCTCCGGCAAACATGACGCAGGCAATAGCGCCCGATTCGTCTTTCAGAGAGAAATAAATATGTCCGGAAGTATGATATTTACAGTTGGACACTTCTCCCTTCACGTAGATCCGGTTCAGCATAAAATCCTGTACGAACATATTTTTGATGTAAGCGTTGACCTGTTTTACCGAATAGACATTTTTCGTCATTTTATTCCGCTTTATCCGCCAGCTTTGCCAGTACGCCGTTGACAAAGGACGGCGAATCGTCTCCTCCGAACTTTTTAGAAAGTTCCACCGCCTCGTTGATCGCCACTTTCTCCGGAATATCCCCGTCGTATCTCATTTCATAGACCGCCAGTCTCAGAATCGTCAGGTCTACTTTGTTCATGCGCCCGATCTTCCATCCTTTGGACGCTCCCTCCAGTACAGCGTCAATCTCCGGAAGCTTTTCCATAATCTTCTGATACTTTCCGGAGATGTACGCTTCATCCTCCGGCCGGACTTCTCCGTTCTCCTTCATGTCGTCCACAAACAGGTCCACCTGCTCCTGCATGTCTTCCTGTCCGTTAAATTCCACACGAAACAGGAGCTGAAAAATATGCTCTCTCAACTCTCTTCTCTTCATCCTGTCCTCCGAATCTTATTTCCTGTTGTGCAAAAATGGGACTGTCGGTCCATACTGCGACAGCCCCTTCTTCCATCTTGTCTTTCTCTTTTAAGAAAGTACGACGCCTGCCACACGGACATTGACCTCTGATACTTTCATGCCGGTCATGCTCTCGATGGCGGATTTTACTTTGTCCTGTACGATGCCGGACACTTCCAGGATATTCGCGCCGAACTCCATATTCAGCGCCAGATCCACTTTCACGTCCGTATCGGTGACTTCTACCGTCACGCCTTTGGACAACGTCTTCATCCCCATCTTTGCCACCAGCTCATTTTTAATATTGCCGACCATGGAAGCCACTCCTTTGACCTCCGTCGCGGCCATACCGGCGATGATAGCGACCACCTCATCCGCGATCTGCACTTCGCCTTTGTCGCCGTCGATCTGAAGTACATGCGTTGCTCTGTCTAATTTTTCCATCCCATTACCTCCCAAAGCTGATCCTACACTAACTGCATTGTAACAAATTTTACCGCTTTTGTGAAGGGGCAGTTGCGCCGGGTTCCCCGGCGGCTCATACTTAACGCCGTGCCCAGTTCGCCTCCGCTTCGCTCCGGCTCATGCCTAACGCCCAAACTCGGAAAGTTCAAGGCCGGGGTTGCGGTCCAGCGTCATGCCGATGCTCCAGCTGTTGATCCACAAAAGCAGCGGACGTCCCTTCAGGTCGCGGATTTTCTTCATATCTGAGGTTCCGTTGATCTTGTCCAGATCGATCTGCGGATTCTCGATCCAGCGGATATGCTCATATGGTAAGTTTTCCAGAAGAATCTCTACATTATACTCATGGTTCAGCCGATATTTCAGCACATCGAACTGCAGTACGCCCACCACACCCACGATGATCTCTTCCATACCGGTATTGTACTCCTGGAAGATCTGAATCGCGCCTTCCTGGGCGATCTGTTCGATCCCTTTCACAAACTGTTTTCTTTTCATGGTGTCCACCTGACGCACCCGGGCGAAATGTTCCGGCGCGAAAGTAGGGATGCCTTCATACTGGATCCGGCGCCCCGGCATGCACACCGTATCTCCTATAGAAAATATACCCGGATCAAAAAGTCCGATAATGTCTCCCGCATAGGCCTCTTCCACAATCTTGCGGTCCTGGGCCATCATCTGCTGAGGCTGGGACAGCCGGATCTTTTTGTTGTCCTGCACGTGCAGCACTTCCATGCCCGCCTCAAATTTGCCGGAACAGATACGCATAAACGCGATACGGTCCCGGTGCGCCTTATTCATATTGGCCTGAATCTTGAAGATAAATCCGGAAAATCCCTCTTCTATGGGATCGATCATGCCCACATCCGCTTTTCTGGGCAGCGGGGACGTGGTCATCGCCAGGAAATTCTTTAAAAAGATCTCCACGCCAAAGTTCGTCAAAGCCGATCCGAAAAATACCGGCGAAAGTTCCCCTTTGTCTACCAGTTCCTGGTCAAATTCGGCGCTGGCTCCGTCCAGAAGATCGATCTCATCCAGAAGTTTTTCTTTCTGGCCTTCCAGAAGCACCTCGTCGGCTTCATCCAGGGACAGTACTCTGTCCTCTCCTTCTTTCGTTCCTTTTTCAGTGCCGGAAAACACATGGATCCTGCCGCTGGAGCGTTCATAGACGCCCTTGAATTCTTTGCCCGAACCGATCGGCCAGTTCACCGGGCAGGTGGCGATTCCCAGTTCTTTTTCAATATCGTCCAGCAATTCAAACGTGTCCATGGCGTCCCGGTCCATCTTATTGATAAAAGTAAAGATCGGTATATGCCGCATGACGCAGACCTTGAACAGCTTTCTGGTCTGCGCTTCCACGCCTTTGGAACCGTCGATCACCATAACCGCGGAATCCGCCGCCATCAGCGTCCGGTAGGTATCTTCCGAGAAATCCTGATGTCCCGGCGTATCCAGGATATTGATGCAATAATTATCATAGTTAAACTGCAGTACCGAAGATGTCACCGAGATACCTCTCTCTTTCTCGATCTCCATCCAGTCTGATACCGCGTGGCGCGCCGTCGCCTTCCCTTTGACGGATCCGGCCAGATTGATGGCTCCTCCATATAATAAGAACTTTTCCGTCAATGTGGTCTTACCCGCGTCCGGGTGAGAGATGATCGCAAAAGTCCGTCTTTTCTCTATCTCTTTTCTGATATCTGCCACGATATTTCCTCCTGTTGTTCCTCTTTACACACTCCGTACAAGTATAGGGCAAAGGAAATCCCGTGTCAAGGCGATTTCCGCTCGCTGCACAGGGTCAGTTCTCCCCGCCGAGCGGCAGGCGTACTGTAAAGCGGCTGCCTTTTCCCGGTTCGCTTTGTACGGACACTCTGCCTCCATGGGCCTCCGCGATCCACTTCACCAGGGCCAGCCCCAGTCCGGAATTTCCCTCTCCCGATCCGTGCGCTTCGTCCACCCGGTAGAACCGGTTCCAGATTCTGTCCAGATGTTCAGGCGCGATTCCAATACCGTCGTCCTCCACCCGGCACACCGCCTCCCGTCCTTCTTTTTCCACCGTCAGACAGATATGGCCCTCTTCTTTTCCGTACTGAACCGCGTTCTCCAGTAAATTGACCAGCACCTGGTCCAGACTTCCCGCGTCTCCCTGTACGATCAGTTCCGGGCTCAAATGACATTGTATCCGGATTTTCCGGAGCGAGGCCTTTTTCTGTACCTTTTCCGCCGCTGCCGCCGCCGCAAGTCCCAGATCTACAGGGGCTTTCCGAAGCGCCTGTTTCCCGCTGTCCGCCCTGGCCAGAGTCAGCAGGCGGGACACCAGAGACGACATCTGCTCCGACTGTTTCAGGATCACTTCCAGTCCTTCTTTTCTCTCTTCCTCTGTGGCGTCGTCCATCAGCGCGTACTCTGCCTGGGAACGGATCACGGCGATGGGCGTCCGCAGTTCATGGGAAGCGTCCGATGTAAACTGCCGTTCTTTCGCGAAGGATTCCTCCAGGCGGGCAAACATATGGTTGAACGTATCCGTCAGCTGACGCATCTCCCCTCTGGCACGTTCCTCCGGTATCCGGCGGCTCAGGTCCGTACCGCCGCTGATCTCGTCCGCGGTTCTGCAGATCTCCTCCACCGGCAGCAGCGCTCTCCGGGTGATCGAATATCCCACCAGCAGCGCCACCGCGACCAGCAGAGGGCAGGCGATCAGCAGCAGCCGGACTACCAGATGTTCCACCGTAGTCAGCGTCTCAGCCGTATTGATTCCCCTCGCCCAGAGCGTCTGGCCATTCCCGTAAGGGATCATAATATCATAAGTAGTCCAGGTCTCATCCAGACCGGCAAATTCCTGGATCCCGTAGGCTTTCAGAGGCGTGCTCGTGGGGAATCCCTCCGGAACGCTTCCGTATAACAGACTGCCGTCGCTGTCGTAAACACTGAAAACCACACTTCCCTCATAAAACCGGATGTCTTCATCCAGTTCATAGGAATCGCCATTCAGACGGATCCCGTCCACAAAATCCCAGACCATATCCTCCAGACGGGATACCGACTCCGAGCGGAGCATCTGTTCTGAATTGTAGAGCAGGAATCCCAGCACCAGAAAAACCAGTACCACCAGCATTCCCGCGTACCACAAGGTCACTTTCCATTTCAGCGGCATCCTTTTCATGGCTGTTCCCTCATCACGTATCCGGCGCCTCTTACCGTATGGATCAGTTTCTTCTCATATCCTTCGTCCAGTTTCCGGCGCAGATACCGGATATAGACGTCCACCATGTTGGAACCGCCCTCATAGTCAAAATCCCACACATGCTGCTCGATCTGTTCTCTGGACAGAACCTGCCCCTGATGGCGCATAAGGTATTCCAGCACCGCGAATTCTTTGGCGGACAGTTCGATCGCTTTGCCGCCTCTGGTCACCAGGTGCTTCCCCGCGTCCACAGTCAGATCCGCCAGCGTCATCTCATCCGACGCGCTGTCCGACTGCCTCCGGATCATCACCCGGATCCTGGCCAGCAGTTCCTCGAACGCGAAGGGTTTTACCAGATAATCGTCCGCGCCGCTGTCCAGTCCTTTCACCCGGTCTTCTATGCCGTCCTTTGCCGTCAGGAACAGCACCGGGGTCTGATCTCCTCCGGCGCGCATCTTTTTCAGCACTTCCATGCCGGACATCTTCGGCATCATAATGTCCAGAATCACGGTATCATAAGGGGAAACAGCCATGTAGTCCAGCGCTTCCTGTCCGTCGCCGCAGGCGTCCACGCTGTATCCTTCTTTCATCAGTCTCTTGCGGATCACCGTCCGCAGATTCTCTTCATCTTCCACTACCAGCAGTCTCATACATTTCCTCCTGTCAGCACCAGTACGGAACGGGGCGCGATCCACATCCTCTCTTCCAATACCCGGACCTTTTCTCCTTCCGGGATACCTTTCCGCAGATACCATCCGGAAGTGTCCGCTTCCACCTGCCAGCCCATTCCATACGGCAGCCCCGGCACCGGGAACTCCTGCTCTTCCCAGTATACATTGACCGCCAGCAATACCAGGTCGTCCCCGGTATTCTCCCGATTGCGGCCGGCATAGATTACCCGCAGCACGTTTGCAGACGCATCCGGGCCTTCCAAACGCATCTCGGGCCATCCCAGGGAACAGGTTCCGGAAAATCTCCGGATCACGTCGTGCTCTTTCCTTAAGCGGATCACATGCTTAGTATACTCAAAATGCTCCCGGTTCTTCTCCAGCATGCTCCAGTCCAGCCAGGAGATCTCATTGTCCTGGCAATATGCGTTATTGTTTCCGTATTGAGTATTCAGGAATTCGTCTCCCGCCGGAAACATGGGGGTTCCCCGGCTCATCATCAGCACTGTCACCGCGTTTTTGGCCAGTTTCCTGCGCAGGGAAAGGACCTCTTCACTGTCCGTCTCTCCTTCGGCTCCGCAGTTCCAGCTCCGGTTGTCGTTGCTGCCGTCCGTATTGTTCCACCCGTTGGCCTCGTTGTGTTTCTCATTATAGGAATACATATCCCACAACGTAAACCCGTCATGGCAGTTCAGAAAATTTACGGAAGCGTTATGTCCCCGCCGCTCCGGGTCATAAATATCCTGCGAGCCCATGATCCTCTGTCCCGCGGCCCAAGCCATTCCATAATCTCCTTTCAGGAAATTGCGCATGTCATCCCGGTATCTTCCGTTCCATTCCGCCCAGCGGTTCCACGCCGGAAACGTCCCTACCTGATACAGGCCGCCCGCGTCCCACGCTTCCGCGATCAGCTTCACATCCCCCAGGACCGGGTCAAACGCCAGGCTTTTCAGTAACGGCGGCTGGCTCATAGGCGTTCCGTCCTCGTTTCTCCCCAGAATACTTGCCAGATCAAAACGAAATCCGTCGATATGATACTCTGTCGCCCAGTAGCGAAGGCAGTCCAGGATCATCTGCTGCACGATGGGATGATTACAGTTCAGCGTATTTCCGCAGCCGCTGAAATTATAATAATAGCCGTCCGGCGTCAGCATATAATAAATATTATTGTCAAATCCTTTAAAAGAGAAACAAGGCCCCAGCTCATTGCCCTCCGCCGTATGGTTGAACACCACGTCCAGGATACACTCAATCCCGTTTTCATTCAGCGCTTTTATCAGTTCTTTCAGTTCCGTTCCTTCCCTGTTATACTCGGCATGACCCGCATAACTGGTATTGGGAGCGAAAAAACTGACCGTATTGTATCCCCAGTAGTCCACCACCTGACGTCCGTCCACGATCCGGCTGTCTTTCATCTCGTCAAACTCGAAGATCGGCATCAGCTCCACCGCATTGACGCCCAGTTCCTTCAGATAAGGAATCTTTTCCTTCAATCCCGCAAAGGTGCCCGGGTATTCCACACCGGAAGATTCATGCTTTGTAAATCCTCGCACGTGCAGTTCATAGATCACCAGATCCTCCATAGGGATAAGCGGATTCCAGTCCTTCCCCCAGTCAAACACATCGCGCACCACCCGCGCTTTGTAGAAAGTGCCTTCCTTTCTGGCGCGGCCCCACACGCTCTGCCCGGTCACCGCCTTGGCATAAATATCCAGCAGCACGTTCTTTTTGTCAAACAGAAGCCCCTTCTTCGGATCATACGGTCCGTCCAGACGGTATGCGTACTCAAATTCTTCAATGTCCAGGCCAAATACGATCATCGCATAGACTTTTCCCACCCGGTAATGCTCCGGGAACGGGATCACCGCGTACGGTTCATCTTCCATACGATGGAACAGCAGCAGTTCGCAGGAAACGGCGCCGAAAGAGTGCACGGTAAAGTTCACTCCTCCCGGCAGCGCCGTGGCTCCGTTCAGTTCATACATGCCGGGACGTACCTGAAACCCGGCGATCTCGTCCATGGGTTCCATATGGATATATCCCATAGGCGTGAAGAATTTCTCATGTCTCATACGGCCTCCAAAAAAATTATTTTCTTTTTTTATTTTAATCTGCCTTTAATTTTTCTCTTTTAGTATATAACTATCAAAACAAGAAAGCGAGGAAAAAATATATGAAAAAAAGAACTTTATTAGCAATCGGAGCCGTTACCGTTTTATTACTCACCGGATGCCAGTCTTCTTCGTCCAACGCAGAGACGGAAGCTTTAAAAGAGCAGGTCGCGCAGTTGGAACAGCAGATCGCAGACCTTCAGACAGCAGACAGTTCTGACGACACCGCGGCGGCAGACGATACAGCAGCGGCGGACGCCCAGGCGGCAGATACTTCCGCGAACGCCGGCACTGACGCGGCGGCAGATACCGGAACTACGGATACCGCGGCGGCAGACACCGGCAGCTCCTCTACCACCTATACCTTAGAGGAACTTACCACTATGGTCAACGACTATGTAACCAAGGCAAACGCCGCAGCCCCCAGCGGGTCCAACGACATGGAACAGTTCTTCTCCCTGAAGCAGGAAGCCAACCAGATAGACAATGAATTAGAGATTCATGAAAATGAACTGGAAAGACAGTATCGGGACGGCACTCTCACCAGAGATGAATTCCGTACCAACGAAAGAGAACTGGATCACCTGGAAGATCTGCTGGACGCAGCGGAAGACCAGTTGGAATATGTGTTCGGAATCGACGACTAAACGGCCAGAAACGACAACCGCCCGGCAGCACACTGCCGGGCGGTAATATTTTATTTTATGCAAATCAGCTTATAAATCTGCTGCAGCAGCGTAGGAATAAATGCCAGCACGAAAATGCTCAGCACTTCGCTTCCCGTAAGCGGAGATACTGTAAACAGTCCCTGCAGCCCGGGAACAAACAGCACCAGACAAAGCAGCGCCAGTCCCAGAACAAATGCGCCGACGCTCCATTTGTTGCTTCCCAGACCGATCTTCAATATAGAACGGTCACTGCGGCAGTTAAAACCATGGAACAGCCTGGCCAGCGTCAGTACCGCAAAAGCCATCGTACAGGCCACCGCGCTGTCACGCCTCATGCCAATGTAGAATCCGGTCATAACCACTACCGCGATCATGGCTCCCTGAACCAGCAGCTGCGTCATGAACGATTTGGTCAGGATCCCTTCCTTCGGATCTCTGGGCTTCTCTTTCAAAAGAGTCTTATCAGAAGGTTCCATACCGATCGCCAGCGCCGGAAGAGAGTCTGTCAACAGGTTGATGAACAGAAGCTGTACCGGTGTAAAGGGAGATGGGAGGGCCGTAATCGAACAGTACAGCACCGCCAGGATCGCCGCCATATTTCCGGACAGCAGGAAACGGATCGCGTTCTTGATATTGCGGTACACGTTCCGTCCATTCAGCACCGCCTTGATGATGGTGGCAAAATTGTCGTCCGTCAGGATCATGGCCGCCGCGTCCTTGGAAACCTCAGTTCCTGTAATACCCATAGCCACACCGATATCCGCCTTCTTCAGCGCCGGCGCATCGTTGACGCCGTCTCCGGTCATGGCTACAATCCGGCCTTTTCTCTGCCATGCGTCCACGATCCGGATCTTATTCTCCGGGGATACACGGGCATAGACAGATACCTTTTCCAGCACCTGGTCCAGCTGATCGTCGTTCAGCGCATCCAGCTCGGTGCCGGTCAGAGCCATATCGCCTTCTTCATAGATACCGATCTGGGCGGCGATGGCGGATGCAGTCACCTTGTGGTCGCCGGTGATCATGATCGGGCGGATGCCGGCGCTTTTTGCGTCATGCACCGCGTCCTTCGACTCTTCCCTGGGCGGATCCATCATGGAGATCAGACCCAGGAATGTATAATCCTTTTCATTCTCCAGGGAAAGCACATCGTCCTCTCCCACTTCTTTACAGGCAAAGGCCAGGACTCGCAGGCCGTTTCTGGAGAACTGCTCGTTCTGCTCCAGAATCTTTTTCCGGTCGTCCTCAGTAAAGGCTCTCACCCCGTCCGCTTCCGCAATCTGCGTCACCCTGCCCAGAAGCACATCCACCGCGCCTTTGGTGAGCACCGTGGGCACTCCATGCAGACGATATTTGGCGCTCATCAGTTTACGGTCCGAATCAAACGGGATCTCTTCCATCCTGGGCATCATGCCGCGGATTGTCTCCTCGGAAATGCCCGCTCTGGAAAGCCCGGCTTTCGCGGCCATCTCCAGCAGACAATATTCTGTAGGATCTCCCACTCCGCTTCCGTCTTCCTGCAGGTAAGAATCATTAGCCAGGATCGCCGCGTACAGGAGATATCTGTGAAGCTGAGTCCGGATATCCACCTGTTCCGGGCGGATCACCTGTCCGTCGATGTAGATCTCCTGCACGGTCATGCGGTTCTGGGTCAGAGTACCGGTCTTATCGGAGCAGATCACAGACACGCATCCCAGGCTCTCCACGGCTTTCAGTTCTTTGACGATGGCGTTTTCTTTAACCATCCGCTGAGTACCCATAGCCTGGACAATCGTCACTATGGAACTGAGCGCTTCCGGAATCGCGGCAACCGCCAGCGCCACTGCGAACATCAGCGAATCCAGAATCGGCATATCCCGGTACACGCCCAGGAAAAATACCACAATACAGATGGCAACAATGATAATTGCCAGTTTCTTGCTGAAATTATCCAGACTCACCTGAAGAGGCGTCTTTTTCGCCTGGGTATCGTTCATCAGGTTGGCGATCGTACCGATCTCTGTATTCATGCCGGTACCCGTCACCAGCACATCCGCGCGCCCGTACGTGACCAGACTTCCGGAGAAGACCATGTTGGTGCGGTCTGCCAGCGGCTGCTCCCCTTCCAGTACCTGATCGGTCTTATCCACATTGGTAGACTCGCCGGTCAGAGAACTTTCATTGACCTGCAGAGAATAGTTCTGCAGGATCCGGCCGTCCGCCACAATCATATCCCCTGCTTCCAGACAGAGGATATCGCCCGGCACCACCAGTTCAGATTCGATCTCCATTTTGCGTCCGTCCCTGAGAACCTTTGCATGAGGAGAAGACAATGCCTTCAGCGAGTCCAGAGATTTCTCCGCCTTTACATACTGAACCGTGCCCAGCACCGCATTGAGCACGATTACTACAAAAATAACGATCGTGCTTTCTATATTGCCGGAGATCATGGAAATAACCGCCGCCACAATCAGGATCAGCACCAGCAGATCGGCAAACTGTTCCAGAAATACCTGGAGCGTGCTCTTCTTCTTCGCCTCTTTCAGCGCGTTTCTCCCGACTTCATCCAGCTTTTTCTTCGCCTGCTCTGAAGTCAGGCCATTTCCATCTGTCTGGAACTGGCTGAACAACTCCTCTTTTGACATCTGATAAAATGGTTTCATCTTGCATATTCCTTTCTTTCGCCCATGGGCAGCCCCGTTTATTTTTTCTTAACCACAAACGTATGGTCTTCAAACGTTATCCAGAATTACATTGGTGGATAAAGTATACGCGAACCGCAGGATCTCCACCGGATCATGATAGGCTGTTCCAGGGCGCTGGAACTGGCCTTTATCCGTGAAAAAGTTGAAAGACACACCTTTGCGGCACTGTTTAAACAGTTTTTCCACCGAGGAAAAGATCGTCTCGTAATTATCCGGTTTCTCCGTATAAGGAATCGTAAAAGTCTGAGACGATACCGCGTAATCAAATTCCAGGTCTGAAATATCATCTGTGGTGAAATTTCTCTTCAGATACCGGATCACTCGACGGTCGCTGGGCATATCCATGCTCATCTCAGAATATCCGTATTTTTTGAAATTCTGGCGGTAACGGTCCGTTCTTTCCTCAAATCTTTTGTTTGTCTCTTCCATCCTTTTCTCCTCTTTCTGTTTTATTGTTTGTATAGTATTTCCGATTTCAACTAAATCATCGGATATTATTCATAGGCCTATTATATAAATATTTCTGCTTTCTGTCTATATTTAAGGATGCCGGAAGCGTGAACCAATCGTTCCCGGCTGCTGATAACTGTTTTTTGCATTATACTCAAATTAAATCAGCAAATACATTCCACAATATCCGTATCCGTCCTATTTTTCCCCATTTTTTTCAAACTGTCTAATAATCGGAAAAGGGCTGCCTCACAGGCAGCCCCCCGGAACGGGCATTGCCGTTCCAAAAACTAAATTGTCGCAATATCAATCAAGGTCAGATTTTTGTGATCGGTATCTTCCAGAGAAGTCACCAGCGCTTTCGCCGTATCGATGGCAGTCAGCACATTGACGCCTGTCTCGATGGCGTTCCGACGGATCACGAATCCGTCATGGCTGTGCTCGACGCCCTGGGACGGCGTGTCGATAACCAGATCGATCTGATGTCCCAGGATCAGATCCAGGATATTCGGGGATTCCTGCTCCAATTTCCGGGTCATGCGAACCTGTACATCCGCCTCCATCAGAGCCCGTGCCGTGCCTTTTGTGGCATAAATATTGTATCCCAGCGCCTCAAACCGTTTCGCGATCTCCACCGCTTCCGGCTTATCCTCATCACGTACCGTCATAATCATATTTTTATGCTTGGGCAGATTAATGCCTGCTCCCAGAAATGCTTTATACAGCGCTTCATTGAAAGTCTTCGCAATACCCAGGCACTCTCCGGTGGATTTCATCTCCGGCCCCAGACTGATATCTGCGCCGCGGATCTTTTCAAAAGAGAATACCGGCATCTTGATCGCGTAATAATCTGCTTCCTTCTGGAGCCCCGGCTCATAACCCAGCTCCCGGATCTTCTTTCCAAGAATCACCTGTGTGGCCAGGGGCACGATGGGGATTCCTGTCACTTTGCTGATGTACGGAACCGTACGGCTGGATCTGGGATTCACCTCGATCACATAGACGTCTTCTCCTACCGCAATAAACTGAATATTGATCAGTCCGATCACATGCAGAGAACGCGCCAGTTTTCTGGTATAGTCCTCAATCGTGGCCTTTACTTTTTCGCTGATGCTTCTGGCCGGATATACGGAGATACTGTCTCCGGAATGAATACCCGCGCGCTCAATGTGCTCCATGATGCCGGGAATCAGGATGTCCTCTCCGTCGCAGACGGCATCCACCTCGATCTCTTTGCCCTGCAGATATTTATCCACCAGAATCGGGTGATCCTGGGCAATCCGGTTGATGATACCGATAAACTCTTCCACATCTTCATCATTTATAGCGATCTGCATACCCTGGCCGCCCAGCACGTAGGAAGGACGCACCAATACCGGATATCCCAGGCGGCCTGCGACTGCTTTCGCCTCTTCCGCCGTGTAAACGGTGTCTCCCTTCGGGCGCGGAATACCGCATTTTTCCAGTATTTCATCAAACAGTTCTCTGTCTTCCGCCGCATCCACATTCTCCGCAGAGGTGCCCAGGATCGGTACTCCCATCTTCATCAGGGATTCCGTCAGCTTGATCGCCGTCTGTCCGCCAAACTGCACCACAGCCCCATCCGGTTTCTCCAGGCGCACGACGCTTTCCACATCTTCCGGCGTCAGCGGTTCAAAATACAGTTTATCTGCAATGTCGAAGTCCGTACTTACGGTCTCCGGATTGTTGTTAATGATGATCGTCTCATACCCTGCTTTGGAAAACGCCCATGTACAGTGTACGGAGCAGAAATCGAACTCGATGCCCTGGCCGATCCGGATCGGGCCGGACCCCAGTACCAGCACCTTTTTGCGCCCGCTGGTCTCCTCTGCCTCATTTTCACTTCCATATACAGAATAGTAGTATGGCGTTGCCGCGTCGAATTCTGCCGCACAGGTATCCACCATCTTATAGGAAGCTACAATGCCGTTGTCATAACGCATGGCGCGGATCTCGGCCTCTGTCTTTCCGGTAAGCTGCGCGATTACATTGTCCGGGAACTCGATACGCTTTGCTTCTTTCAGCAGGTCTGCCGTCAGTTCCTGCGTTTTCAGAGCATGCTCCATTTCCACCAGAATGGCAATCTTGTCGATAAACCACAGATCAATCTTCGTAATATCATGGATCGTTTCATATGGGATCCCCTGGCGGATCGCTTCCGCGATCACCCAGATCCTGCGGTCGTCCACCACTGCCAGCTGCTCCAGCAGTCCGTCATGATCCAGATAGCTGAAATCATAGGACATGAGGCTGTCCACATGCTGCTCCAGAGAACGGATCGCTTTCATCAGACCGCCTTCAAAGTTGTCGCAGATGCTCATGACTTCTCCGGTCGCCTTCATCTGCGTAGTCAGCGTTCTCTTGGCGCTGATAAACTTATCGAAAGGCAGACGCGGCATCTTAACCACACAATAATCCAGCATAGGCTCAAAGCTTGCCATCGTCTGTCCGGTGATCGCATTTTTGATCTCATCCAGCGTATATCCGATGGCGATCTTCGCCGCCACCTTCGCGATCGGATAACCGGTCGCCTTGGAGGCCAGCGCCGAAGAACGGCTCACTCGGGGATTCACTTCAATGACGCAGTATTCAAAACTCTCCGGATGAAGCGCGAACTGAACGTTGCAGCCGCCGGTAATCTGGAGCTCTGTAATAATGTTGAGCGCGGAAGTTCTGAGCATCTGATACTCTTTGTCGCCCAGCGTCTGAGAAGGAGCCACCACAATACTGTCTCCCGTATGAACTCCAACCGGATCGATATTCTCCATGTTGCAGACCGTGATCACATTGCCGGCGCTGTCACGCATTACTTCATACTCGATCTCTTTCCATCCCGCGATGCAGCGTTCTACCAGTACTTCTCCCACACGGGAAAGACGCAGTCCGTTTGCCAGGATTTCTTCCAGTTCAGCCTGGTTATGGGCGATTCCTCCGCCGCTTCCTCCTAAAGTATAAGCCGGACGAAGCACCACCGGATAACCGATCTGACGCGCGAACGCAATGCCGTCTTCCAGATTGTTTACTACCAGAGACGATGCCACCGGCTCCCCGATCTTCTCCATAGTGGATTTAAATTCCAGACGGTCCTCCGCCTTTTTGATCGTCTGAGAAGTAGTACCGATGAGCTTTACCCCGGTCTCTTCGAAGAATCCCTGTTCATCCAGTTCCATGGCCAGATTCAGTCCTGCCTGTCCGCCCAGGGTCGGCAGCACGCTGTCCGGTTTTTCTTTCAGAATCAGCTGTTTCACCACTTCTGTCGTCAGCGGCTCGATATATACGTGATCCGCGATATCTTTATCCGTCATAATCGTAGCCGGATTGGAATTCAAAAGAACTACTTCGATTCCTTCCTCTTTCAAAGAACGGCACGCCTGTGTCCCCGCGTAGTCGAACTCTGCCGCCTGGCCGATGACAATCGGACCAGAACCGATCACCAGAACTTTCTTAATCTCCGGATTCTTAGGCATTCTTCTTCACCTCCATCATTCGAATAAAACGGTCAAACAGATACCCGGAATCCTGCGGTCCGGGACACGCCTCCGGATGATACTGTACTGTGAAAATATTCTTTCCAACATATTTCAGGCCTTCATTCGTTCCGTCGTTGACATTTTCAAATGCAGGAACCGCAACAGCCGGATCCAGGCTGGACACATCCACTGCATACCCGTGATTCTGAGAGGAGATATACACTCTGCCTGTCTCCAGATCTCTTACCGGATGATTGCCGCCGCGATGTCCGTACTTTAATTTATAGGTATCCGCACCTGTAGCCAGCGCCATAAGCTGATGACCAAGACAAATTGCGAAAACAGGAATATCAGTGTGATAAATCTTGCGGATCTCTTCGATGACCTTGCCGCACGCTTTCGGGTCGCCAGGACCGTTGGAAAGCATGATGCCGTCCGGATGGGAAGCGATGATCTCGTCCGCAGATGTATGAGAAGGATAGATAGTGACTTCACAGCCACGATTATTTAAAGAACGCGCGATATTGCGTTTTGCTCCCAGGTCAAGCAGGGCCACCTTATAGCCGTCACCCGGAAGTACGGTCTTTTGCTGACAGCTCACTTTCGACACTTCGTCTCCGGTAGAATATGCTTTCAGCTTTTTCATGACTTCTTCCAGAGAATAGTTTTCATCCGTGGTAATCATACCGTTCATAGTTCCCGACTCTCTGAGGATCTTCGTCAGTGCACGGGTATCAATACCGCAGATACCGGGGATGTCATTCTTTTCCAGGAAATGCTGTATCGTGTCTTCCGACCGGAAGTTGCTTGGCATCCTGGACAGCTCCCTCACAATAAATCCGTCCACCCAGGGTCTGTCGGATTCCATATCCTCATAACAGATCCCGTAATTGCCAATCAGCGGATACGTCATCACCACGGCCTGTCCCGAATAAGAGGGATCGGTCAGTACTTCCAGGTAACCGGTCATAGAAGTATTAAATACAATCTCGCTGACCGCTTCCCTGGCAGAACCAATGCTTCTGCCGGTAAAGACATGTCCGTCTTCCAAAATCAGAAATGCTTTCATCTTTTCACCTTTGTCCTTTCTTCCAGTATCTGAACAGGGCATCCGGCCGTTTCCAGCCATGCCCAGCGTCCGGCTTATAAATGCCCAAATTGCAAGTATTATACATGAAAAGACGAAGATTGTAAACCCATGAATCATAAATTCCGTATAATTACTGTGTTTACCGTGTATGCTTTGCTGCTTTTACTGAGATTTTTCCACCCATATTTTCCAGATTCCTTGAAAAATAATTAAGATGTGTTATAATACACTTAACAGGAAAGCCGGAAGGTGAATGCAGCTCACCCGCCCCGGCGAAAATCACTTACAAAATAGCTCGTCGACTTTTCCAGGGTCAGGACGGGCTATTTTTTATGCGTAAAATTCAGAATGGCCACGATCAGCAGCGCAATGCTGATTATGAGATTCAATTCCTCATATGTACTCATAAGCACCACCTCCAAACAGGCTCGGAGCGGGTGCAGCACGTCCCCGGCTTCCCGGTTAAATGTACTATTATTTTTTATATTCACCGTCATGTGCGGCAGATCAATAACTGATCCGGCAATATATGGCACTCTCGAACCCCTGTACAAATTGCCCGGAGTCCTTAACTTAAAAAGGTGCCGTAAAAATGACACCTTTTCTTTGCATGAAACAATTTAAAATTTACTGTAGCCGTAGCCATTTACGATCGCGTCAATCTTCTGCTTTACCGCGCACATGGGACATTTCTTTGCGTCATAAGACGCATATCCGTTCAAGTCCTTACCGGAAAAGATGCTGTTTACTTCGATAAATCTGCCCTCTTCTACCATAACCTTGGTAACGAAACTGAATACCGCGGCGATCCCCTGTACTCTTCCGCCATAATATTTAATACTGGTGATGGCCTTGTCCAGCGTGACTCCCGTCGTGATAGAAGTGGATAAAATCAGAATATTCTTACCTTCTACCATAAATCTGGAATTATCCCGGAAAATCATCTGTCCATTGATGTCTTCCTCCGGAGACGTAATGTAAATCGTCTCGTGCGCATTCATACACCGGATTCCGGATTTGGAAAGATCCTGCGCCAAATAGGCCCCGATCACTTCGCACCCGTTCAGACAGATGATGGTATCCACCATCGTATTGTGCATGTATTTGCCCGCCAGGATCCGCGCAGCTCCCTCAGCCTCGTTCTGTCTGGCAAGCAAAGTCGTCATGTCCATATAATGAGTAATGTGCGAATGAGAAGTAACAAAATGTCCCGGTATCACTTTCAGCGCCACTTTCCCATCTGACGGTGAATAGACTTTAAACATGCGGCTCTCCATATAATCCCCCCTTTTGAATTATTTTCTCAGAATCCTTCTGACGGATCCTGACATACCCCTTAAAAATGCACCGGCAGCCTCGGAATCTCATCGATCCTCAGATACTGACTCAGACACGCGGCAGCAAATTCATGGTCTGCCATATGGTCCAGGCCGGATACAATCACGCTTCCGATCACACCGACGCCTGCGACACGGATCGGGAAACCGCCGCCGGAAGCTGTATACTCCTCATTATTCAGACCTCTGTCCTCCAGGGTCTCGTCATTTTTCTTCAGTATCATGTAAAGACGCAGACTGCTCATCTCCATCACACGCACTGTATTCTGCTTCCGGATCATCCACTGCTCGTTATTATAGTTCGTCCCTTTGAAACCATACTGGAATACTGTATATCCGTTATTCAGCCGGATGCTGATCGCCACCGGCAGACGGTTTCTCGCCGCTTCCGACACCATAAGACTCCCCAGTTCCCAGGCATCTTCATTTGTAAAATGAGAAAATTGAAGAATCTCCTCCTGCATTGCCAGTATCCGAATGGACTCTTCCAACATCATACCATTGCATCCTCCTTTTCCTCTTGTACGGCATCAATGCTGTCTTAATAAGGTAAGTATAGCACGTTTAATTCCAGGAAGCAATCAGCCAATATGGGCCAGGAATCCCTTTTCCTTATCCCCGGCATGTAAAATAAATCATCTGCCGTCTTTTGGACATTTCTTTTATGAATGCCAACGCTCTTTCATACCGCTCTGGATCCAGATTTACAAAAGGATCGTCCAGGATCAGCACCGGCTGTTCTTTTTCATAAAGCGCGTCCACCACTGCAAAGCGTTCCGCGATCCGGATCAGATCCTGCTCTCCTGCGCTGAAATACGCCAGATCTCTGGCTGCTCCCCCTTTCGGGATCTTCACCTGCAGTTTCACATCCAGGATCGGTTCAGACTCTCCTTCCGGATCTAATGCTTTCAGATAATGCAGGAAGTTCTGCTGCAGGCACTCCAGATAACGGGATGAAAAACGGTTTCTTGCTTCCTTCAGATATTGGAGAGTTGTTCCCAGCAGTCTGTGTTCCTGTTCCGATACTTCCAGCTCTCCTTTCAGACGTTCGGTTTCCTCTTCCAGCTCCGGGATCCGCTCCGCTTCACCGGACAGGTTTTGTATCTGGTTTTGTATGTGGCCGATTTCTTTCTGCAGTGTTTTTCTCTGTTCCTGCAGCATCCGGAGTTTCCGTTCCAGATCTGCCTTTTCCTGTACAGTAACGGATGGCTGATGCATACGCGCAAGTTCCTCCGGCGGCAATCCGTCCCGGAACTGTTCATAGGCCATCCGGCTTTTCCCTGCTTCCTTTTTCTGTATCCCATAATCGCGCAGAAGTTCCCCATACCGGCGGCTCCGCTTTCTTTCCTTCCGCAGGGCTTCTTCCAGAGCATGCTCGTCATCTTCCCGCACCGGATCGATCATGAGGATCTCTTCTATCTCTTTGCGAAACTCCGTTTCCTGCTCCCGAAGTTTTTTGCAGTTCTCCAGGAGCTCCGTATGCTGTTTCCCGATTTCATGGAGTTCCCTTGCCTTTTTCTGTCTTTGTTCTTTCTTCTGCCACTCCTTTGCTGCCGCCATAAGCAGCATCAAAATTCCTCCCGCCAATAACACAAGTCCCGGAATCAGAGGCCCCCATGCAAGCGCCGCGATTCCGGCCAGCAAAACTCCTCCCGCAGGCAGCCAGAATCTCATTCCGGCTCCTTCTCTTTTCCATTCCCGACGCAGCTCCTCTGCGCGCCTGTCCAGTTCCCGCGCACGGGACATTTCGCCGTCAATCCCGCGCGTCACTTCCTGCAGCTTTATGATCAGCCTCTGGCACTGGTCCAGTTCCTCCTCTTCAGGCGGAGCCGGTTCAAACGCTTCCAGTTTTTCCTGGGTTTCCCGCAAAATATCTGCCCTTCCCTGCGCCTCTTCTTTCAGACTTTCCAGACGTTCCCTGTGGGCATCCAGGGCCGCCTGACCGTTCTTCACCTGAATCTGCTCCTCCGCAGCCCGGATTTCCTGCTGCAGTTTTTGATCCTGGGATTCCTTCTGCGCCATCATGCGCTTTTGTTCTTCCAGATTTTTCTCTTTGAACCGACAGTTTTCCAACTCTTCCTGAAGTCTTCTGATCATCTCCTGAAGTTCGGGGATCCTTCCGCGATTCCCGAGCTTCTGGTAATATTTCATCCGGTTTTCCAGAGAAATGCACGCTTTTTCATAATTCTGCATATCTCCGGCCTCTTCTTCCACACGGGTCAGCCGGGCGTTCATGCTGTCGTTGACTGTCACGGAAAAATCCTGCTGCGCGAAATAGCTGCTCCGTTCAAACGCAGACCGGTCCAGACGAAACAGCTCCTCACCCAGACGTTCCGTATAATCACTGCTTGGAAGACCTGTAACCAGGTCATACAGGCAGAATGTATCCTCTCTCTCTTTCATTCCAAAAAAGCGTTCCGCCCGATAGCATCTTTCCCCGGCGGAAAACTCCACACTGCCGCCAAAAGCCCCTCCCTGCCAGGGCAGATATTTCTTTCTTTCATTTTCTTTGAGGGAACGCCGCGTGGTCGCTTCCAGCCCGTAAAACACAGCTTTTAAAAACGCTGCCAGCGTGGATTTCCCCCAGCCGTTGGCAGCGTTTATATGATTTAATCCTTCCCGGAACTCCATGTCAAAATCATGAAGTTTGCCAAAATTCTCAATATGTATCCGTAAAATCTGCATCCTAATCCTCCCCGGCCAGCGCGCGGATTCCCATCCGCAGCACCTGCTCTTTCTCTTCCTGCTCCATGGAAGAGGCCAGTACCATCCGTACAAATTCTCCTTTGAGAGAAACATCATACCGATAATCTTCCGGATGTACGGCAAGGCTGGTACGGTCCTGCACTTTCGCAAAATACCAGGAATCTTCCAGCCATTTTTCAAGCCATGAAGAATCCTTCTCCGCTTCCGGAGACACCTCTCCGGTCAGAATTACTTTTACCATATCCTTTTCCGGAACCGGAGAAAGAGTTTCCTGCGTTTTTTTACGGATTTCTTCCTGCGTCAGAAGTCCCGTAATATCCACCGGTATTTCCCAGCACCGACGAAAGGCAAACGGCACAAATTTCCGGCTGATCCGTCTGTCTTTGATTTCCAGCAGCACATATCCTTTTTCTCCGCATTCGTCAAAGCCCCTTCCTTCCAGGCATCCGCTGTAGCACCAGATACCCCTGTCGTCCAGGCGGCCTTCCCGATAACTGTGGATATGCCCCAAAGCAAGATAATCAATATTCTTGTCCCTCAGCGCACGCAAAGAGAAGGATTCTGTCTGTTCCCCTGTCCCATATTCTGCCGCCATCCCATGCAGCATGACCAGATTGATCTTCCCCGGATCCAGGATCAGCTTTTCAAAAATTCCATCCGGCGTTTTCTCCGAAAGCTCCGCTCCGGCAATACACAGCTCTCCCTGCTGATATACGCTCCATCCTGGTCCGAATATCCGAAGATTGCCCGGCAATACCTGAAGATCAGCCAGAAAAGAATTCTGATCATGATTTCCCTGGAGATAATAAAAGCAGATCCCCGGATGATTTTTTACCGCGTCCAGTACGCAATTCCCGGCACGCGCGGATATGGTCTTTGCGTCAAATAAATCCCCGCACATCAGAATCGCTTCCACACCCTGGTCCTCTGCTGTTTCCACCATCCGCGTGAAAGTACGCATAACCTCCTGGCGGCGTTCCCGCGCTTTCTCCCGTGGCAGGCTTGCTTCCATCCTTGCATCCAGATGAAGATCCGCGCAATGTATCAGTTTCATGATATCCTCCATCACACCATATCCGTTTTCCGGATATGTTCCAGCAGACCTTTGCAGCCTGCCGACACATCCCGATAAGTGGCGTCAAAATCGCCCGTATACCAGGGATCATCGATATCCCGTTCTTTGTCTGCATATTCCAGCAGACGGTGCACTTTTTTATCCGGATCATCCCCAATGATCCGCAGAATATTGCGGATATTCCAGGTATCCATACCGATCAGATAATCATATTTCTCATAATCCGACCGTTTCAGCTGCACAGCGCGGTGGTCTCCGCAATAAATTCCCACCTCACCCAGTTTCCTGCGTGTTCCGCGATGGACACCGTTGCCGATCTCCTCCGTGCTGGTGGCGGCAGAATCGATGTGGAAGCAGTCCGCAAGGCCGGCCTTGTCGACCATGTCCTGCATAACGTATTGAGCCATTGGGCTGCGGCAAATGTTGCCGTGGCAGACAAATAGTATTTTTATCATATCTCTTATATCCTTTCCTCTTTTTGCGCTGTTTTTCAGCGCATCAGGGATACCCGGAGGGTGCTTAATAAAACTTCAAAAGATGATTCTTTCGTATATAGACTCACGAATCATTTCCCCTCTTTATTTGCATCTACATATCCTTTTTCAATTCGTCTACATATAGATCCGGATGCTGCATAGAAAATATTTCTTTCTGCCTCTCAATCTCTGCTTTCAACTGCTCTTTCGTAGGCAAATAAGTCAGATATTTTGACATGAACAACCGCTCATTATCATGAAGTACCGAATATCTGGCAATATCCTCATCTGTTTCTGAACACAGCAGAATCCCAATGGTAGGGTTATCTCCCTGCCCTCGCTTTAAATCATCATACATACGCACATACATATCAATCTGTCCCACGTCTTGATGAGTAATTTTGCCCATCTTCAAATCGATTAGGACATAACACTTAAGTTCAATATTATAAAAAACGAGATCAAGATAGTAATCCGAGGTTTCCGTTACAATGTGCTGTTGACGAGCCACAAAGGCAAATCCTCTCCCCAGTTACATCAAAAAATCTCTAATATGTGAAAAAATGGAGGACTCTAAATCTCCCTCTAAATAGGTATCTTCATTTTTAAAACCGAGGAATTCCGCAATCACTGGACTTTTAATCAATTCAAATTGATTTTTCTGAAATTCGGCAGTTTTCTGTTTCATTTCTTCAATTACAGCCTCTTTTTTCGGCGTCTGAAGAAGTCTGTAATAATATTGCGTACTAATATTACGGTCTAACGTTCTTGAGCTCCAACTCTCGTCAACCGCCTCTTTCATATACCAATAGCGTGCATTTTCATCTGTAACACGAAGAAGACTCCTAATATGCGTCCAGTTAAGATTGTGAACGCATGCGTTCACAATCTGCTCATCGGGAAAGCATTGATAAAATTTGATGTAATAATGCAAGTTTCTTTTGGAATAATTTTTACCAAACTCCTTTGTCAAATCCTCTGCCAAGGCAGAAATCAAACCTCTACCGTACTCTGCACGTTCACTGCCACCCAGTTCCTGTTCTACAATCCGTTTGCCTATATTCCAATAGGTAAGCAGCATTGCCTTACTGGAAGCACTATAAGCAGCCTCTTGTCCAGAGAAAATAATGCTTTTAATTTCTGTAATAACTGACTGGTATGGAGTCAAATGTTTTTCCATCATGTCACCTCGATTCCCCATAATAATTATATTTTAACTTGCTTTTCCTGTCGTATCAAAACTCTTTCAAAATGATACTTTGGAAATTATCTTACTTAATATGGGATTCTGAAATAATCCAAATACGCCTTATATCGATCCTGCGCGGTCAGGCAGGTATCTGTCAGATAGCCTTTTTCATTGTCCCACTCCTTCAATCCTCTATAGTAGAACATCTTCAGATTATCCTCAATAATAAATGGAACTATATTATATTTTAAACATTCTTTGAACATAATCAGTCTGCCAACACGACCGTTACCGTCCTGAAACGGATGGATTCGCTCAAACTTTACATGGAAATTCAGAATATCCTCAAAGGTCTTTTCTTCTTTTGCATTGTACTCTGTCAGCAATGCTTTCATCTTACCGGCAACTTCTTCAGGCAGAGCAGTATCCATGCCGCCCACCTCATTAGGCAATTTTTTATAATCCCCCACTGCAAACCAGTCTTTCCTGGAATCGCTGGTTCCGCTTTTCAAAGTCAAATGAAGCTCCTTGATAAACTTCTCAGTCAAAGCTGCCTTTGCATGGTCGATAATCATATCAATACATCGAAAATGATTTGCGGTTTCAATCACATCGTCTACGTTGAGAACTTCATTTTCCACGCCGATGGTATTGGTTTCAAAAATATATCTGGTCTGATCATGGGTCAGACGACTTCCCTCAATATGGTTTGAGTTATACGTTAAATCAATTTGTGTTTTATGGTAAATACCGCCGGAATATTCACTTGCTTTTTGTTCCTGCAAAATATCCAGCAATGTGAGTGGGTGTTCTTTCTTTTTGTTGGAACGCTCTGGTTTTTCGGCATTTTCCGGAATATTCCATGTCTTTCCAGTAAGAAAAGCACCCTGCACACGCCCATGAGCACAGTAATTTCTTACACTGCGCTCCGATATATTCCATTTTTTTGCTATTTCGGCAACTGAAAGGTATCGCATCTGCTTTCCTCCGTTATCAATCAAATCTAATACTATATGAATCTACATTTTAATATATCACATTACTACCTGCAAAGGGATATTCGGGATCTGGCACGGATCGCGGATGAAATGCAGTTTTACAATTTTATGACGATTGTTGCTGCACAGACTTCAAAACCTGTTGTCTATGAGGAGCTGGCAAGTGCCGCAGGCGTTTCAGCTCCAACGGCAAAAAAATGGCTCTCTATTTTAGTGTCGTCTCATATCATTGCGCTTGTACAGCCTTATCACAACAATGCACTCAAACGGGTGGTAAAGATGCCATTGATCATCTGAATGCAGGAAAAGAGCCGCCCATTTTCTATTACAGGGATAAAGACCAGAAAGAAATCGACCTGCTGCTATATCAAAATGGTATGCTTTCTCCAATAGAGATTAAAAAATCGGCGTCCCCGGGCAAGACCGCGATTAAAAATTTCAAGGTATTAGAACCCGTTACCAGGGAACCAGCTTTCGGAGGGTTGGAGTCTTTGAAGGTCGAGATTGGAACCGGAAGTGTGGTCTGTATGGCAAACGGTCTGCTGCCTTTGGACGAAAAGAACTGGTATGTACCTGTTTGGCTCATTTAATCCGTATTTTGCAGAAGGCGGCTGTCGGGAAATATTTTAATTTATATAAATACGGCTTTTGAAGCCCGCTTTTGAAGGTCAGTTTTACCGTTCTGCCATTATTCTGCAATTCCAATGTGTAATCAGGCCGCGGAATAATGTTGTCATTAATTTTGTTTTCAATATCCAGGCACGCCTGTTTTGCATCCGGCAGTCCTTTGATGTTACAATAAGCAATCCTAAAATAATCCAGATACGCTTTGTCTCTATCCTGTTTTCCGTTGTACTCTATCATCAGCGATGCGCATCAACGGCTCATATACAGCAAAGGGTACGGGTTTCCCTGTTCGTCAAGCTCTGTTCTTTTGTAAACCTGGAAACCCATGTGCTCATAAAATTCCCTGGCCTGCGGGTTCTGTTCGTTGACCGCCAGCCGCCGGACGGCATAGTTTTCAATCCCGTATTGGATCAAACGTCTTCCCAGTCCTTTGCCCCGTTCTTCCGGGGAAATAAACAGCATCTCCAGAGTGCCGTCCTCTATCCCCATAAAAGCCGCGGCACAGCCTTCTCCATTTTTTGCAATCACCAAATGGGCGATCCCGTTTAGGGCCTGCGGGACATATTCTTTGATGCTTTTGATTTCGCTGTCCGACAGAAACAGGTGGGTAGCTCTCACAGAATTCTCCCATACCTCCAGCAGCTGATTGATCAGATCCGGCGTCCTGTTCTTCGCTTCTACGATTTGCATGTCTGCCTCCATGTATTCAAAAATTATCCAGCTTCAGCATACCATATCTACAAAAAGAAAAGCAATATTTATCGGTCAGAGTAAAGTCCGTTCAGATGAGGATTTACAGGATATAAACCGGGTCTGCCACCCCCGGATACATGAGTTTGCCGCTCTCCCAATATACTATCCATACCCGATCCCCCATCTGGAGCTCTTTTCCGAACTCTTTGTTCAGCTCATCTATATTTTCCTGCAGAAATAAATACTCCTGCGGGAAATCATCCTCGCCCTTGATACATACTCCATCCCAGAAAATATCCGTATCCGCGTTTTCCGTCAGCTCTCCCCGTTTCACTTTGAGATATCTGTCTGGAAATACGCCGAAGCAAAACATAACCGCTGAAAATAATAAAACTACTGCTGTCAGATTTATGATGACGGCAAACAAAATTTTTCTTCTTTTCATGCCCCTCCCTTCTTAGTCAATCACGTATTCTCTGCCATTGACTACCAGACATGTCCCATTCTTCCAATAAACTTCCATATCGTCAGATTCATCCAGACGGCCTCTGTATGCTTTCCGGGGCATCTTCACAATCCTGACGAACAGCAGATCAATATCCCTGTTTTCCCAATAGATGTTGACCAGCGTATTCCCGCCAAACGCTCCCTGATCATTGGCTATCACATCCGCCCGGTATTTCCCATCCGGTGACTCAACAGAACTTACAACTGAATTTTCACTGATATTTCCAAATATCAGCGATAAGAAGATCAGAAAAACGGCAAAGGGAAATATCAGTGCAGTCAATATCAGGCTGCATATCTTTACCGATAATGCCTTCCCATATCTTACCATCAGAAAAATACAGCAGCAAAAGCACAGGAGCAAGAATCCCACAATCCACCATCTGTACATTCTGCCGCATCTTACCGCACAAAACGCCGCATCGATCAGAGATATCGGAGGCAGCAGCGCATACAGGGCCATCTCTGCTTTACCTGTGGCTGCCTGTCCTTTCTTTATAGATAAAACAACTGCAGCCGCGGCCACCAGCGCAACAAAAGCTGCAAACAAAAGATAACTTGCAGGTTCAAAGGAATATCCGGCAATGAAAGCAAATAATGCTCCTAACGGCAGAAAAATCATTAAGAAAAACAGGAAAACTATCATAATCAAATTAGTTATTCTCATTTACACTATTCTCAAACTCGGCTGTGGCCGCTCCGCAGTTTCCGGCTGTTTCAGTCACCTACAAATTTACACTATTCTCAAACCATCTTCGCGATGTCTTCCAGAGACTTTAGTTTCAGTAACCTGCAAATTTACACTATTCTCAAACAACTCCGGCCATCTGATCCTGCTTCAGGCGTTTCAGTAACCTACAAATTTACACTATTCTCAAACTCATAGACGCGGAGCCGGACATCTGATTGAGTTTCAGTAACCTACAAATTTACACTATTCTCAAACCATCAGTCACTCCGTCAAGATTGCATGCCTGTTTCAGTAACCTACAAATTTACACTATTCTCAAACAGCTGCAGATGACGTATCCTCTGGATGGAGGTTTCAGTAACCTACAAATTTACACTATTCTCAAACCAAAAAGAATTTGATATTCAAACACAGGGGGTTTCAGTAACCTACAAATTTACACTATTCTCAAACTTCTGGTCCCCGATCATTCCCCGCGGGATGGTTTCAGTAACCTACAAATTTACACTATTCTCAAACGCCGCTCACCTTGTCGTCAAGGTTATATGAGTTTCAGTAACCTACAAATTTACACTATTCTCAAACGGCTCTTTTGTTTACTATGCAACAGTACAAGTTTCAGTAACCTACAAATTTACACTATTCTCAAACGGATGCGGTACATAGACGGCATGAGCTGGGGTTTCAGTAACCTACAAATTTACACTATTCTCAAACAGATCCACATATGTAGCCGATGTCCTGCAGTTTCAGTAACCTACAAATTTACACTATTCTCAAACCTGCTGTGGCGGTTATACCATTTAAGTCTAGTTTCAGTAACCTACAAATTTACACTATTCTCAAACAGGTTCTGGGAGATGACCAGACGGCGGCCAGTTTCAGTAACCTACAAATTTACACTATTCTCAAACAGCCACGACCTCCTTTTTCGTGACCGTCCGGTTTCAGTAACCTACAAATTTACACTATTCTCAAACTTGCCTTGGGCATGACCTCGCCGCCTCCTTGTTTCAGTAACCTACAAATTTACACTATTCTCAAACACCAGGAATATCAGAAGAGCCTTGCGCCGGTTTCAGTAACCTACAAATTTACACTATTCTCAAACAATTTATGTCGCGATTTAAATTTTGATTTAGTTTCAGTAACCTACAAATTTACACTATTCTCAAACACTATCCGGGGGTAACTCAATTTGCAACTCGTTTCAGTAACCTACAAATTTACACTATTCTCAAACGGGAAGATACACGTGATTGGTTCAAGCTGCGTTTCAGTAACCTACAAATTTACACTATTCTCAAACAGTACGCATTATTTTAATGTTACATATTGGTTTCAGTAACCTACAAATTTACACTATTCTCAAACTGAATACGAATCCCTAACAGTAGTCCAAGAGTTTCAGTAACCTACAAATTTACACTATTCTCAAACGGATGATTTAGGCAGCGTGGTTTCTCAGATTGTTTCAGTAACCTACAAATTTACACTATTCTCAAACGGCTATGATCGGAGTTAGCTTGATTCTATTGTTTCAGTAACCTACAAATTTACACTATTCTCAAACCAGATATAACCTACGTAACAAAAAGAAACAGTTTCAGTAACCTACAAATTTACACTATTCTCAAACAAATCCAGATACTGGAATGTATGATGCTGTGTTTCAGTAACCTACAAATTTACACTATTCTCAAACCTCAAATGTCCAGGAATAAATGCCCTATCAGCAATATAAATTTGTAAGCACAGCATTATTATACAACCCGGCACAAATCTTTGTCTATTAAAACCTTATTTTTCTCTGTACCGTTTTCCATGTTCTCCAGGCATAAAATGTAAGCTCCCTCATAACCTATTTCTCTTGCCAACATGTCTAATTCCTCATCTGTTAAATAGTTTCTTATGCTTGTACAAACAAATAGCTTTATATTCAAAAATTCCGCACATATTCTAATGTACTGATAGACTCTATGTAAAGCGTCCTCGGCCTCCTGGAAGTGAATATTGCAGGCTTTCACGATTTCCATAATATCTTCTAACTCATAATCAAATTCATATGGCATCTCATTATTCACATCATTAAGAAAAAACTGAATTTCGCTCATAACTGTCGAGATAAGCGAATTCTGCTCTCCCTGCTGTATAATTCCCATAATCCGTTTAAACAATGCTTTTTGAATTTTTCTGTTATTAATATCCAGCATCCATGGAGAAAAAATAATATCTAAAAAAGAATCTTTTTTCAATATTTCCTCTCTCTCAGACAAAATCCAGTCTTCTGTATCGTCTCTGACCGAGATGCATAATTCATTAATAACATTTCTAAATTCATAGACAGATTCTATAATCAGGTAATTGACTTCGCCTTGTTTCATCTCCAGCGCGATCTGCCGATTTCCATTTACCAGTTTCATAGTTGCCCCCTTTAAGACTATCTTGTACTGTTCCTTAAATGATCACAAGCCTTTCATCCGTATCCAGTACTGTCTTCGTCATTTTTCCGCATATGCATTCCATCTTATTATACTGTTTTTCTGTAATACAAAGCATTTGTACCACCCCATCTTTGGGAGTATTTTTCCTTACGCCATCCATTATGGACGCCGCCGATGTCTGATTTAACGCCATTTTACAGTAAACAGACTCCTGCATCATTAAAAATCCACTTTTTAGCAAATATTTTCTAAACCTTGCGTACTCCCGCCGCTCTTCCGCCAACACGACCGGAAGGTCAAACAAAACCATCACTCTCATATATCGATAACTCATTCTGTATACCTGTAAAATTTAAGCACTGAAGGATCTTGTTCCTCAAGAGCATCACAGGCACTTTTTACATAGATCCTTATTGCTTTGCTCACATATTCTCTGTTTCCATTGATTATTACTTCATGGTTCAGCACATTAATCAGCTGATATTTTACAGGGGAATCAAATTCCTGTATATCCAAGTTATATACAATACGGTCTATCAGTATGCGAAACGGTTCTATCAAATCAGATGCAAAATTAAATTGATTAAACTGATTATTGTGACCAATCCCGATCTGTGTACAATATCCCCGCGATACTATTTCTTTAGCCATGGCAGACAGAAGGATACTATAGCCATAATTCAGCGCTGCATTTTTTAAATTATCCTGAGTTCTGGAAAAATCCATGCCAAATATAGCATTAAAGTATACCTTAGCTGCATGCCCTTCTCTGTTCGTCGGATCTCCCGGCGCAAGTTCTTCCAGATATTGATTTAATAGGCATACTTCTTTCCGTTCTAGTCTGCTCAGAAAAAGTTTCTGCTGAAATATCTTTTCTCTTACAATTTCCGTCCAGACTTTCTCTTTTACCTCTGCTGACCAGATCGCCTGCCTTCTGTATTTCAGACTGGTATCATGGCTTCCGTAATAAGACACCAATTCGGAAGACGGCAGTCTTTTTTCATCACAGAAGATCACCTTTACCTTTTTTCTGGAAAATTCTGCCAGAAGTGCTGCCGTCATAGATACTGCCGTACTTTCAATGATCAGTACAGAGATTTCATCAATGTGGATTCTAATAATATCTTCACTTCTCACAACAAGACTCCCCATCTGCAAATCCAGCTTGGCGCGCCTGGTTATCACTACCGTCCTCCATCCCATATTTTTATCCTCTGATCTTTTCTATCTGCTCATAAATGCCGGTTACAGACTGATGAATAATCGCCAGGCTCTCCCTGCCCGATATATCCATCCCCATACGAATAGCTCCCTGGTTTTTGCTCCCCCCGATCAATGTCAGATCCGGCATCTCCGGCGTACATTGAAATATTTTCAGCATCTGCCACAGTGCCTCCGCCCTTTTTTCCAAAGACAACTTTTCATACAGTTCAAAACCTGATCTGTATTTTTCTATATAACCATGCAGCATGATTTTATAAACTGTATTTTCCAGCTTCTCGCATAATACCCTGTACAGTTCGTCCAGATCGTCTTGGGTCAGCAGTCCGTTATCAGATATTCTTGCGTTTTTGTCATACGACAATTCTTTCATATGCTTCCCTATCTGCCGGATCGTTTTCTGGCAGGCAGCCGGGAAGCATAATTCATTGGCATTATGGAATACGATCTGACTTCCGCTTCTTCCCGCCAACCGCATCCGGAACCCCTGATATACAAACAGTGTCTGTATTTTTATTTTTTCTTCCAGACGAACATGGGTCAGCTGATATTCCTGCTCAAAATACTTTTTCATAAATATTTCAGAATCTTCCATCTTCTGCTTCAGATACAGCGGAACCGGCAAAATACAAGTGCATTCTCTGCCCTTTTTGTTTTCTGCTTTCACAAGCATAAAATATGTATTCCTGGCTTTATCGTACCCGCCATATTTGCTGATATCCGACAGCCTTCCTGTTTCTTTCACCGGCACCTGGCCTTTGCCTTTTTTCAGACGCTGTACCTTATATAATTCTCCTTTCTCCTCGTATGTTTGACGTGAGACCAAAATTTTTTCATTTTTCATCATTTCTTTCACAGTTCTTATTGTCCTGTTCTCTTCCCATGCGGTCTCATCCCTATATTTCACAGTATAGTTAAACATCTTTGTAAGGTTGTAAGTCCGGTATGTCCCCTTTTCCATAAAATACTTCCGTATATCTTTCGTAAACTTTAAATGGTACACATTCCCTACTACTATATTGAGGTATGCATCCTGCGCATGATGAAAATTATTCAGTTCCCGTACTTTCAGAAGATCATACTGCTGCCTGAATCTGGATACATTTCCTGCTTTTACATATACAATTTCTGTCTGATCCGGCATAATCTGCCCTAATAATTCCGTCAGAGCTTTCGTACTCTGGCGTGTCTCCACCAACTGCCGGCTGACAAATCCCAGCAGTTCGTCATTCGTCAATTCAGTAGTACGGGTCAGCCTGTGATACTTTTCATCGCTGATCAGTTTCTTCTCATGCCAGAACCTCCATAATCTTTCCATATCGGCGCGAATCTTTTCCGTAAGCGGATAGTTATCCTTTTTTTCTTCCCTGTTGAGTTTTGCCTCTACCAGGACACGATTGTTCAGACTGTCGTCGGCTGTTTGGGAACGGGGATAGATGTGGTCAATATCATACAGGTTGTCATCTTTCAAATCCGAAAAGGAAATTGGCTTTCCTGTATAGGCACTGCATCCCATCTGTGTGAAATAAAAGAATAGTTTATCTTTCCTTAACTGATCATTGCTGCAGCCCTCCAGTTCCTCCATGAGTTCTCTGCTGACCCTATCACTTCCTATAGCGTTATACAGCTGCATAATCTGTGTTTTTCTGTCTGAAGTACGTTTGGATTCCTGTTTTTCCCTGGCCATTTCCACAAATACTCTTTTGGGCGCGCCTCCCATGAAATGCTGCACCTCTTTTATTACCTGCAGCGCCATCCATATCTGCCTCTTTACGGACGGCGATACGTAAAGTTCATCGACCATGGCATAGTCAATCTTTCTGTCCTTCCCCTCTGTGGCTCCATTTTCCTTTTTGATCATCTCCTGAAACATATATTCCGGGTTGTACAAAATTTCCATAAAATTCTGCTGAGTGTTCCAGAGCAAATATATGATATTTCCCACATTTCCAAGCCCCGGGATTTCGACCGCCAGGCCTTCCAAAAGTTTCCCGGAGAGAGAAGCCCACCCGTCACATTTGACATTTTTAATAATCATTGGTATCTGTTTCTCATATGCCGGGTACTTTGCAAGCAGGCGCTTCTTCAAAAGACTGGTGTCTGCGCCGAACAGCGTAATGTCACGAACCATATCTTCCATAATTTGCTCAGATAACGGTTTTTCAAAATGTATCTGCTTGAACGCGAGCATAGTTTTCAAAGAAGACTTGAAATCGCCGTCTATACCTGAAATATCTTCTGCCTCCACTTTCACGCAGATACCTTCTTTTTTCAGATATTGGATCAACCTTTTTCTTGTCACTCTCATATGATGACAGAACAAGTCCTGATATATTTTCTGCTTATCTGCAACTGTGAGTCTTTCTCCGAAGATTCTGACAGAATTTAATTCATTGAGGACTTTATATTTCTCAAACAGAAGGGAGCACATGGGAAGTACTTTTTCATTTTTTAGATAGGTACACTTATTAACCGCTCTCTGAATGAATTCCTCCGCCGTCTTCTCCACATCAATTTTCTGTTCAAAATTCCATGGATATACCTTACCGCTTTCCAGACGCTGTACCCAGGCATATGCATTCTTGCCTCCGGTATGCAGAGGCCCAACATAATAAGGGATCCGGAATGTCATTAACTGTATAATTTTTTCAGATACGCTTAGACCGCTCTCGTCTTTTTCTTTTAAGAAAGGAAGATAGCCTTCCGCATTCTTCAATATCAACTGCAATTCTTTCAAGTGCAGCTGATATGGAATCACTGAATTGCCTGATCCTTTCTGTCTCGGCAGAAACTCTCCCAAGCGTATCTGCTGTTCTATATACTTTTTTTCATCACAGTCTTCCAGAGAATTTATCACTTCCTTTTCCAACAATTTATAAAAGTCTTCTTTTGTACATCTTTCTGCAATAGACTTTTTTCTCCCATCATGTTTTGTCATGCCGATATATGCCGGATAGTTTGCCAGGCCTTTCTCTGAGGCGTTAAGTATTCTGTACCTTAATTCTTTTGGAAAATGTTCCTTTAAAACTTTTTTCAGCAGCGCAAGATCTGTTTTATGCTGCCTATAGTCTTCTACTTTTGCATCAGATATCCTTCCTCCAGGATTATTTTTCAATATTTTGGAAAGTGCGTACCAGTTATAGATCTCCCTTGCCCGTTCAATTACCTCGAAATCATCTCCCAGAGACTCCCTGTAATATCCCTCTTTTTCTTCGTAATCTGCCGCATCGAATTGAATCTTATTTTCTTCCAGATTTTTATACTCTTCTTTGCAAAACAGCTTTTCCAATGATGTGGAAGCGCCGACAAACAGCGCCGCTAATTCTTTAAACTGAGGATTCCTGCCTCCCAATATCCTGATAATTTCTGTCTTTTTCTGAGATTTCAGACGGCTGGAATCTAAAAGGATCTCTTTTAGGATGACCCGACTATCGCTGGACAGCTCTATATTTTTCTCTGTATATTCGTTCCATACCTTTATAAAATCATCCAATATCTCTTCAAAAGACCTTCCATTCTCATTGACGTCGAAACTGGAAAGAAAGTGTCCGCGGTGTTTTAAAATATGCGCAACAGCAAGATATACCAGTCTGAGATCATGAGGAGACGGGTCGTCCATCAGCTCCTTTCTCAAGTGATAAATAGTAGGATATTTTACATGGTACTGCACATCTGAAAAGTCTTTATCAACAAACAGAGCATATGGAAGCTCCGGTCTGCTCCCATCCAGATTTTCCTTATCCTCCGGAATATACGGGCTTTCCAGAAGTCGATGGAAAAATCCTGCGTCAATTTTTGCGATTTCTTCACCGAACATTTCCTGCAGGCAATCCAGTCTTTCCCTCTGACGTCTCAGCCTTCTTCTGGCACAGCGTATCACTCTTCTCTCTTTTGCCGTCTCCGCCGTAGAAAAAAGAACGGTTCCTATGGTCCGTCTTCTGTTGACTTTTGGAATCCTGTATTCCGTGTCTGTCACGCACCATCCCACAGATCCAGTCCCCAGATCCAGTCCCAAATAATACTCTCCCGGTTTACTCATTGAAATACCTCCTCTACTAAAAACAGACCGCAGATACAGCAAAGAACTCTTTTCCGTCCCTTTCCCGCATCTGCAGTCTGTTCTTAAAATTTACACTATTCTCAAATCTACTCTCCAACAGGAGCATTTGTTTTCTACTCTCCATTTTTATAATATCACAATATATCTATTTTCTCAAGATACTTTTATTTTTTATTGACAGTTCATCATACAGTACGCTATACTGTTTTCATACAAATTTACACTATAAGTTCAAATAAGAATTTATCGAAATCACTTCTTTACAGAAGTACTGCGGATGCAGTTTAAAAGGGGCTGTCGCATGAGAAGTTCATTCCTCATGCAACAGCCCCAACCAACTTTTGATACTTTGAAAATTATCTTACATCTCTCAAATCTTGAACATAATTTTGCATGGTCGATAATCATAAATCCGCCATTCTATGCGAAAACAGCCATTGCAAGCGTCCCCAGCAGCATAAGCGCCAATCCGCAGACAGCTCTTCCTGACATTTTTTCTTTGAATACGACATACGAGAAGACAATACTTACAAGCAGACTCATCTTGTCAATCGGGACCACCACGCTGACGACGCCGTTTTGAATAGCGTAATAATAGCACAGCCATGACGCGCCGGTTGCGATTCCTGACAGGCCGATGAACAGCAGTTCATGTTTGTCCAGATTTTTGAGTTCGGACATCTTTCCCTTAACCGCTACCATTACCCAGGCCATGATCAGCACTACGATCGTGCGGATCGCGGTTCCCAGATTGGACTCCACTCCGGAAATCCCGATTTTGGCAAGGATAGAGGTGAGCGCGGCAAACACGGCGGAGCCGATGGCATAAAGTATATAGGCATTCCCGTTGGCGGTCTGCGCGGTTTTTTTCTTTTCCACCATGAGAATGACTCCGGCTCCCAGCAAAACAGTCCCGGTCAGCTTTACGGCAAGATGGTCTGTCTCATGGAATAAGATAATGGCGAGCAGCACGGTCAGGACGGTACTTGATTTGTCAATCGGGACTACCTTGTTGACGTCGCCGATGGAAAGAGCCTTAAAATAGCACATCCAGGAAGCGCCGGTTGCTGCGCCTGAAAGAATCAAAAATAAATATGAAGCCGGCTGGATCTGTGAGATCGTTCCCGCAGAACCCACGACAAATACCATGATCCAGGAAAAAATCAATACGACAATAGTTTTAAGCGCCGTCGCCACATCCGAATCCGTTTTCCTGATTCCACATTTTGCAAGAATCGACGTAATTCCGGCGAACAGTGCAGATAAAGCAGCTGCAATCAGCCACATTTTCTAACCCCTCCATTTTAATTTTTCGCATAACGCAGTTTATTCGCCGCCGTCATTTTAAAGAAACCAGCCTTCTTTCGCAAAAAAGATGTACTACCATTTACTCAGATGATAGTACGTCTTTTTATTATCGTCAAGAATCGTTTCAGACACTTATTTTTCTGCCGGATGCATTGAGTTCATTTTATCCGCATGCTATGATAAAGATATCTGTAACGGAAAGACGTGTATCCTATGAAGAAGGTTGAAGACTGGTACATCGGCGGGCATTCTCTGTTTCTTTGTCAGTTATGGAGCGCAGAAAGGAAATGGCCAGCCGGATCTCACCAATGAGGAACAGATCCGGCTGACCGCCGGTATGATTGGACAATGGTTTTAATTCCTGCTTTTATATCCGCATCATCTCCGACATAATGCAGACGCCTTCCGTCCCCTGCTCCAGGACTGACCGGATCTGCTCCGCATCCAGACGGATTCCTCCGATCCCATATACGGGAACCGGGGAAATCTCACAGACCTCTTTTAAAAATTCCAATCCTCTTGCCGGAACGCCTTTTTTACAGTCTGTGGTGAAAATATGCCCGGCAGTAAGGTACGAAGCGCCTAAGCTCACCGCCTCTTTTGCTTCTTCTGCCGAGTGTATGGACACACCGATTTTTACTGTTCCGTCTTTTTCCGGGCCGTCTGTCCGGCCCTTCTCCACACTTATTTCCCGCTGTTCTTTCAGCTTCCACAGCGGCAGGTGCAGGGCGTCGGATCCGACTGTCTCTGCCGCCTCCGGATAGAAATGAGGGATCAGCAATACCTTATATCGTTCACATATGACTTTTACCTCTCTTGCCAGTTTCAGATAATCTTCCGGCAGGAGATCTTTCTCTCTCAGCAGAAAGGCTTTCGGATGAAAGCTGCAGATCCTCTCTACCTGTTCCAGGTATGTCAGACGGCTCAGATGCCGGTTGGACACCGCGATGATTTTCGAAAAATCAATTTCTTCATACATCATATTCTCTCCTGACTCTCCCCCGTATTCCTTCCTATACATAAATGTAATCGTTCATGACCGGCTGCAGGCCCAGCCCGGACAGGTCGCTGTACACTTCTTCCACTGTGCGGGAATCTGAGATTTCAAACTGCTCGTCGCCCTTGTCCTCTACTTCTTCCACATGACTTCCGATCCCTGTACTGACTCCGGCGGAAATCTTTGTAGCGGCGATATTGACGATGTTGTTTCTCACTCTCGCACATTCCCTGGTGGAGATTGTGATGCCCGCGAAAGGCATAAACAGCCGGTAGGCGGTAACCACCTGCAAAAGCTGCGCTTCGTGCACATCCATGGGATTGATCCGGTCGTTGTTGATGATCGGACGGAGACGGGGGCAGGAGAAGGAGATCTCCGCATGGGGATATTTTCTCTGCAGCAGATAAGCATGCATACCCGTCGCAAACGCGTCTTTCCGGAAATCATCCAGTCCCAGCAGCGCCGCAAAAGCCACGCCGCGCATGCCTCCCATCAATGCTCTCTCCTGGGCGTTGACGCGATACGGGAAGATCCTTTTGTGCCCTGCCAGATGCAGCGTCTCGTATTTATCGGAATTATATGTCTCCTGGAACACCGTCACATAATCCGCGCCGCACTCATGCAGATAGCGGTATTCATCAGAGTTCATGGGATACACTTCCAGCCCGATGACTTTGAAATATTTTCCCGCGATCTTACACGCCTCTCCAATGTATTCCACATCCGATTTTGCCCGGCTCTCTCCAGTCAGGATCAGGATCTCCTGGAGCCCGCTCTCTGAGATGGCTTTCATCTCTTTCTCGATCTCTTCATAGTTCAGCTTGGCGCGCCGGATCCTGTTATGACAGTTGAATCCGCAGTAAATACAATAATTTTCGCAGTAGTTCGCGATATAAATGGGCGTGAACATATAAACGGAATTCCCGAAATGCTTCCTGGTCTCCCGCTGCGCGGCCTGCGCCATTTCCTCCAGGTGGGGAAGCGCCGCCGGAGAAAGCAGCGCCGCAAAGTCTTCCGGCGTACGGTTATCTTTCGCAATCGCCCTGAGCACGTCGCTCTCTGTATATTTGTCATAATCATAGGTATCCATGGCGCTTATGACCTGCTCCATAATCGTTGAGTCGATGACTTCCATGCCCGGCAGATACTCCATATGGTTTATACGGTTCTCTTTCTGATGCTCCCGGATCTCATCGCTTAAGATACTTTCATTGATATGATCATTTTTACTCATGGCCATCACTCCTGTTCTTCCAAAAATCCGGTCAGCGGCGAGGACGCGCTGGAACCTTTTTCGATGACACGGCCCATTCCGGACAGATATGCGGTTCGTCCCGCCTCGATGGCTTTCCGAAACGCTTCTGCCATGGCAGGAATATCCCCGGCAGTGGCAATGGCCGTATTTGCCATGACTGCAGCAGCCCCCATCTCCATGGCCTCGCATGCCTGAGAAGGCTTTCCGATACCCGCGTCCACAATGATGGGCAGATCGATCTCATCGATCAGGATCTGAATAAAGTCTTTCGTGCAGATTCCTTTGTTGGATCCGATCGGAGAACCAAGCGGCATCACGCAGGCTGCCCCCGCGTTCGCCAAGTCACGGGCCGCGTTCAGATCCGGATACATATAAGGCATCACTACAAAGCCTTCCTTTGCCAGTATCTCCGTGGCTTTTACCGTCTCATAGTTGTCCGGCAGGAGATATTTGAAATCATGGATCACCTCAATCTTGATAAAATCACTCTGGCAGATCTCTCTTGCCAGACGTGCGATGCGGACTGCTTCTTCCGCATTTCTGGCCCCGGAAGTATTGGGAAGCAGCGTTACTCCCTCCGGAATATAGTCCAGAATATTGGCAAGTCCGCCCTGATTGGCCCGGCGCAGCGCCAGTGTAATCATCTGCGCGCCCGCATTCTCCACAGCCGCCTTGATCAGTTCCAGGGAATACTTCCCCGAACCCAGTATGAAACGGGATTGGAATTCATGTCCTCCCAGGCAAAAAGTATCTTTGTTCAAATCTGTCATCTTCTTATTCTCCTCTTGTTCATTATTCTCTTATATGCTGTCTATGAGCAGCTGCGCAATCAGATTCGCCTCATGTCCCGCACAGATGCTCACACGGGGTGCCATCAGTCCCATGCCGGTTCCGGAATCGCTGGTTTCATCTCCGCACAGATAAAATCTGCCTGCAACTTTTCTCGTCCGTATCGTATTGCTGTCTCCATATCCCGCCATGCCGGAAGCACTGACGATGATCTTATCCGAAAACTGTTCCAGAACGCCGTTAACCAGCATGGCCTTATTCTCCGGCACATCGAAAGCCTCGCAGATAATATCGTCCTCCGCAAAAAGTTCTTTTATATTTTCTTCGCGGACACGGACACAGTCTGTCCGTATATCCAGATACGGATTAATTTCCAGCAGCTGTTCTCTCAGGGCATCCGTCTTATACATCCCCACATGCCGCATGAAATACTGCTGGCGGTTCAGATTGGTCAGATCCACCCGGTCAAAATCAATGAGATGCAGATGACCGACTCCGATCCTGGCCAGCTCAGACGCCACATTAGACCCCAGCCCTCCCAGACCGGATATTGCGACTCTGCCCTTATTCAGACGCTCCTGGATCACGGACGTATGCCTGCAGCGAAGCGCTTCCTGTACTTCTTCTCTTGAAAATGCCATATCAGCCTCCTCCCACAAAGCTCACAATCTCCAGCGCATCGCCGTCGCGAAGCAGAGTCTCGCCATAACGGCTTTTAGGCACGATTTCCCCGTTTTTTTCCACTGCAATCCTGGCAGTCTGGTATCCCTCCTGTCCGAGAAAGCCCAGAAGACTTGTTCCCTCTTCCAGCATTTTCTCTTCTCCGTTTACCCGGATCATAGCATCCTCCTTTCCCATAGACCAAAAAAGGAGTTCACAAAGGAATACACCCGCGGTGGTGCACCCCTTCATGAACTCCTGTTCACTCTATCGTTTTCCTTATGTAATTTCCTTATTCAGTATATCATTTTGAGTCGGTATGTCAATCCTTTTTCCCGGCAAAATCATACTTGAGCACGGCACAGTTTCTCACTCCAAAATCTGCGTACTCTTCATTCGTCATCTCATAGAAATAAGACTGCACGACTCTGGCGATCCCATTATGTGCTACCAGAATATACGTTTTTTCATCCGATTCTGCCCGGAGCTCGTCCAGCAGGTTGTAGATCCTCTGCGCCAGCTGCAGCATGGACTCACCGCCCTCATATCTGCAGCAGAAATCTCTTTTCGCCCGTTTAAAATCTTTCCCATCCCGGGGCGTGGATTCCCATTTGCCAAAATTCTGCTCCTTCAGGCGCGGTTCCATCCTTGCAGGGATTCCGGTCACCTCCGAAATATGCCGGGCCGTCTCTGCAGCGCGGATCAAAGGAGAATACAGGATCTCATCTGCCTTGATTCCCTCAGCCAATATCCGCTTTCCTGTCTCAACCGCCTGCTGATGCCCCAGCTCCGTCAGTTCGATATCGGTCGCTCCGCAGATCTTATTCTCCACGTTCCACACCGTCTGCCCGTGCCGGACAAAATATACGCTTCCCATACCGTTTATTTTACCTCAACCAGTTCAATGCGGAAATTCAATTCCTTGCCGGCCATCTCATGGTTCGCGTCAAAAGTGATCGTTGTCTCATCTTTCGCCGTCACCTTGACCGGGAAAGGCTGTCCATACTGATTCGTCAGATAGACCTGCTGTCCTGCCGACAGATTTTCCGAACCCGGAAGCTGCGCGATCTCCACTGTAAAGATGGCATCCGGATTCGGCATACCGTATGCTTCTTCCGGCATCAGATGCACATCCACGATCTGACCCACTTCCATGTCCGCTACCGCCGCGTCAAATCCGCGGATCATCTGTCCTGCTCCGCAGATAAATTCCAGCGGTTCGCCGCGGTCATAAGAAGAATCAAACTGCGTTCCGTCATTGAAAGTACCTCTGTAATGTGTACGGCAGGTCTTGCCCACGTTGCGCCCGGTAAATGCAGGCTGCGCTCCGCATCCGCCTCCGCAGCTGCCGCAGCTGCTGCCGCAGGAATGTCCTTCCTCATGGTCTCCGCAATCGTGGTCTTCTCCATGATGGTGGTCACAATTCGCTCCGGAAGATACCAGTTCTCCTTTCAGATAAGCTTCTACTGCCTGATCCGCATTGCCCTGAGCACCGGAACACAGCTCCACACCAGCTTCTGCAAGCGCGGCCTGTGCTCCGTCGCCGATGCCTCCGCAGATGAGCACATCCACCGACTGTTCCGCCAGAAGCCCTGCCAGCGCGCCGTGTCCGGTGCCGTTGGATCCGATCACTTCACTGGATATTACCTTATGATCTTCCACTTCATACACTTTGAAAAACTCTGTCTTCCCAAAATGCTGAAATATATTTCCGTTGTCGTAAGTTACTGCGATTTTCATTTCTATATTCTCCTTAAATAACTGTAGTATAATGTATTACAAAAACTGAGCCAGAAAATAGTATACAAAATTCTTCCAGATCCTGCAATCGCTTTTTCCTGTCAGCCATATTGGGGTCTGTTTTTCTGCTGCAGGATTTTTATTGATTTTCTCTCTAACTATGGTATAATAAGCATAGAGAAAGCAACCGCCCACAGAGTGGTTAGCCTCGTTGGTTAAGAATAAGCCTACCCCGACCGGCCAAGTACAGGGTAGGCTTATTTATTTTCGCTTGTTTTTCCTATCTATGTAGGCAAGCAGTGCAATAATCAGAGTACCAAAAGATATCATCAATGAGATAGCTTCATATACCGTCATATGCACCACCTCCCCTCTTTTCAGCATGGGAGGCTTACCACCCTGTAACACGGTTGTTTCTCTGACAATATATTATCAGAACCAACCTGTTTTTACAATCCTATCAGCTTCTCTGACAGGAAAAGACATTTTACTATGCAAACAACTGTACCAAAAATATTTACAACCGCGTCGTCCACCGGCTGCAGTCCCACACTTTTGTCGCCAGCCCTTCATAAAATTCCGGCTCATGGCACACCATCAGAATACTGCCCTTATAAGCCAGAAGCGCCCTTTTCAGTTCCTCTTTTGCCTCCACATCCAGATGATTGGTAGGCTCGTCCAGGACCAGCAGATTGCTCTCCCGGTTAATGAGTTTGCAGAGGCGCAGTTTCGCCTGTTCTCCGCCGCTTAATACCTTCACCTTACTTTCAATGTGCTTGGTGGTCAGACCGCACTTTGCAAGCGCAGATCTGGCTTCAAACTGGGAAAATCCCGGAAATTCAGTCCACAGTTCCTCCAGAGTCGTGGTTTCGATGTCCTGGCTCATCTCCTGCTCAAAATATCCGATCTCCAGATAATCCCCCAGTTCTACTGTCCCCTGCAGCGGCGGGATCAGTCCCAGGATACTTTTCAGAAGTGTGGTTTTTCCGATACCGTTGGCTCCGGTGAGCACGATTCTCTCTCCCCGCTCCATCTGAAGATTCAGCGCGCTGGACAGGGGCTCTTCATAGCCGATGACCAGATCATGAGTTTCCACCAGATAGCGTCCCGGTGTCCTGGCCTCTTTAAAATGGAATTCCGGTTTCGGCTTCTCCGCCGCCAGTTCGATCACGTCCATCTTGTCCAGTTTCTTCTGTCGGGACATGGCCATGTTCCTCGTCGCCACACGCGCCTTGTTTCTCGCCACAAAATCCTTCAATTCCGCGATTTCCTTCTGCTGACGATTATATGCCGCTTCCAGCTGCGCCTTTTTCACCGCGTAAACTTCCTGGAATTTGTCATAATCGCCCACATAGCGGTTCAACTCCTGATTATCCATATGGTAAATCAGGTTGACAACGCTGTTGAGAAACGGGACGTCATGCGATATGAGGATAAACGCGTTTTCATAATCATTCAGATACCGTTTCAGCCACTCAATATGAACTGCATCCAGATAATTGGTAGGCTCGTCCAAAAGCAGGATGTCCGGCTTTTCCAGGAGAAGCTTTCCCAGCAGCACCTTGGTGCGCTGTCCGCCGGACAACTCTGTCACATCCCGGTCCAGTCCGATATCCGTAAGCCCCAGGGCACGCCCGACCTCTTCCACCTTCGTATCGATCATATAAAAATCATGGGCGGACAAAAGCTCCTGGATCACACCGGTCTCTTCCATATAGTGTTCCATCTCTTCTTCTGAAGCATCTGCCATCTTTTCATACATCTCGTTCATCTGTGCTTCCAGATCAAACAAGAAGCTGAAAGCAGAAGTCAGTACGTCCCGGATGGTCATACCTTTTTCCAGTACCGTGTGCTGATCCAGATACCCCACCCGGACATTTTTTGCCCATTCAATCTTACCTTCATCCGGCTGTAATTTCCCGGTAATTATATTCATAAACGTGGATTTACCCTCTCCGTTGGCTCCCACCAGACCGATGTGCTCTCCTTTCAGCAATCGGAACGACACATCCTGGAAAATGGCCCGGTCTCCGAAACCATGCGTTAAATGTTCTACGTTCAATATACTCATTGGTTTTCTTTCTACTCCTTTGTTTTCTGCAGCGGCGAAAACGGACATCTTTGCCCGATACACTGGTTGTTCCTGCCGCTGTAGGAACATATGATTTCCGACTGTTTCATCCGGATTCCCAGATGCTCTTTTACAAATTTTACTGCCTGGAGAATGGATAGATAAGAATCCCTCTTACAGCATCTGGGACCGCCGATCTCTCCGATTGCGTTTAAAGCGCTGGCCGTCATCTTATGAGAAAGCGCAAAATTTTCCACGCCCAAAGGTGTGGAACCAGTGACAATACTCCTCCAGACATATTCCCACCAGACGGTCAATTCCCTGCATATGGCATTCGCTGCATACATAATGTCCATTGACGCATCTGGTTTTACTGGCTTCTTTTTTATGGCAAAATTCACACTCCATCTCCACATCTTCGCTCAGATATTCCAAAGGCGCCTTGCAGATCAGGCATTCTTCTTTCATGTCATTTTTATTCCTCATAAACTAACCTTTTTCCTACAATGGATTTAGGCGGACCTGCTTTACCTGCCCCAACTGTACCGGATATGTTTCCATAACAGGACCCGAAAAAGAAACTGCTACTCTATCCCCTGTCTCCAGCTTATTTAGATCGATATTTGTAAATCGACAAACTATTCTGGTTTCTTTTTCGACGCAGAAAACAAATTCGCCTCTATAATTTCTTTTATTATTTTCCAGTCCTTTAACAGTAATGATATTTCCCTGAATATTGGTAATAACCGCTTTGAATGTAGTTGAGCCAACAGGCGCCCCATTAAACAGATGGGCAAATATTCCCAAAAACACAACTACGCAAACGATTACAGCAGCCAGGTAAATTCTGTATCGTTTTTTCCTTTTCACCATCCATTTGATCCTCTTATAACATCACCAGCGCCGGCTGAAAATTGAGATAATCTCCCGACACCAGCATATAATTTACTCCATGAAACATTCCCCGTATGCTGTCCCCAAACCGCCGTTCTCCATGGCAATGGGAATATACCACCGTATCAACTCCATATTCCTCCGCGATCTCTGTAAACGGAGAAGTCTCCTCCAGTATGTTCGTGGGCGGATAATGCAGAAACATGACAAATTTACGGTATCCTGCTTCCTCTGCCGCACGAAATGATTCCCGCAGGCGTTCCATTTCCCTGGCAACCAGCTTCTTTGCCTGTGCTTCCCGTTCTTCATCCCAGCCGATCACCCGTCCCCGGCGATCCAGATAAAACGGCCCCTCAAAGGTATATCCTTTGGTTCCAACCAGTGCATGATCTTTGTACACGGCAAAGTTATTCTGCAGAAAAAATAATCTTCCATTATATTCTTCATTCAAACGATTTGTCTTTTTCGCATCCCAGAACATGTCGTGATTCCCGCGAAGCAGGATCTTGCGCCCCGGCAGCCTTTCGATAAATGCCAGATCTTCGCGGCATTCTTCAAGCTTCCTTCCCCAAGAATGATCTCCAGTAAGTACCAGCGTATCCTCCGGTTTTACGATCTGATTCACATATTTTTCGATCTTCTGCTCATGGCGCTTCCATGCCTTTCCAAAAGCATCCATAGGCTTATTTGCCTGAAAACTGAGATGTAAATCTCCCAATGCGTATAATGCCATATATTCTGTTCCTCCGAGCAGTTTCCTCTCGCGTTATTTTTCCAACTGTGCCTGATCTTCTGCGATCACAGCCGCAATCGCCTCTGCCGCGATCCGGGAACCTTCTTCATTAGGATGGCATCCGTCTGCCGCATAAAGAGACCTCGTATCCGCCAGTTCATAAAATCTCCTGCCTGCATCCGCGATCAATGCATGATTCTGCTCTGCCGCATCATGGTATGCCTCATACATCTGCCTGTACATTTCCTCATAATCCATGCCAAATTCCGCCAGCTGCTTTCCGCCTTTTTCATAGGCCCAGGTGGCATATAAGATCGGCTTCGCCCCATTTGCACGAATCTGTTCACAGAGAAGAGCTGTATTTTTCAAGAAGCTCTCTTTGGAAGTAATGGGGCCATTGCTCATTTCCTGCAAGACCACATAATCCCATTTTTCATCCCGAAGCGCAGCCTGAGTCCTGGCTCCCATCTTTGTGGAAGGATTCAGCTGCTCTGCCAGGCGGGCACCTCCGCGGGTGTGCTGTACCACTTCAGCTCCAGTGAGCCGCGCCAGCATATCCGGCATATGATTTACAAAAGTAAAACTGTTGCCCAGCATTAAGATTCTCATGTAACTACCTCTTCTTCATTTCTGCTCAGCGAATGACTTTCAAAATTTCTTTCTCCCCGGCCTCTGGAAAAATCTCCTTCATCCGGTTCACAATCCTCTCTTTCGATACTTCCGGATCTTCCGAATAGCATCCTGCCGCCGATTCATATCCCCAGACCGATTCCGGCTTCCGGTAAACCGCCACCGGCCATCCATATTCCTGTCCTTTTTTATTTTTTCTGAGACGAAAATCTGTCATCACCAGATAAGTCTGCATCTGCAGGTCAGTTATGACTCCGGAAAAGTTCTTCTCTCCGCCTTTTCCAAATCCCGCCAGTTTACGAATCTCATGTCCGGCCAGTTCCTCATGATCTTCAAAAAGATCCATAATCTTTTTCGCGCGGACATTCAGCAGACCGTCATCCCAGGCGGCATCATAATCGTAACCGTCGCGCCGGTAGTTTGCAAATACCGGCAGCCATTCCAGAGAAATAAATCCGGCCTTTTTATTGAAAAACTTCCCGTAAGCCACCTGCCCGCTGCGGGCGATGATCTCCCGCCAATACCAGGGATCCTGTTCCGGATCGCCCGACCACCAGAACAGATCGGAGGTATGCTCCTCAGCAGAGAACCCCTCTACCTCATTTTTGAACAACGGAAGAAATCCCACTTCGTTTATGTAATTGATTAATTCCTGCCATGTACGGATCCTGAGGGGATTGTCCCAGGGAAGGCCGTGCATGATCCATTCACCGTTTTCGTTTGCCATGTTATTGACTCCTCAACTCAAAAATCACAATCCTCTCCCTGGAATCTTTTCCCCCAAACAGATCGCCACAGTCAATCTCGTCCGAAAACATCAATTCATCCACCATCATCAGATAGGAGATATATTCATCCGATGGATAATAGAAGAACAGAAACATCTCCCTTGGTCTGGCATAATAAGATTCCCGAATCCGACGGATGGCCTTCTGCAGAATTTCCAGTGAAAAGGGATTGAAAAAATAAATCCGGTCCACCTCTTCCGGCACAGGGAACTGCTCCGCGTTCGCCTGCACAAAAGTCGTTCTTTCTGCAGCGGCAGCGGTTTTCCGGTTTTCTTCTGCCTTTTCATAAATCCGGTTATCATATTCAATCCCGATCGTCCGGCACTTTATCTGCCAGGACAGGTAAAATTCCACCCGCCCTTTCCCGCATCCATAATCCAGAAGTAAATTGCTTTTCCGTATGTATCCGCTGTTTGCCAGACGCTCCAGCACGGAATACGGAGTCGGTTCATATGGATAGCGATACTGATCGGAATGCGAATCATCCCGCCCTGTGGTTTTGATCCGCAGAAGTTTGTCCCACTCATGTTCAGTCCTAATTGGTCTGACCATTTTTATATCTCCTGCTTTTTCAACTCATTTTCATAAATATGAAACGTACTATCGTCAAACAGCACCCACTTTACCATGTCCAGTTTTTCCGGATATTCTGCAAGAAATCTGTTTTTTCATTACTTAAATGCATTATCTCTTCCCTTCCACGCAGATCCAGTCCTCTCCCTCTTTCGTATGAATCCGGATTTCCGCAAATCCTGCCTGTTCAAAGAGTCTCCGAAATTCTTCTTGTGTCGGATTAAACAGATGATACTGCTTTATATTTTCCAGGACAGATTCTCTCAGGCCTTCTTTCTGATAGATATCCGCGATCAGTAAGAACACGCCTCCTTTTTTCAGTATTCGCAGGACTTCCTTCAGATTTTCCGCCGGATCGGGCCAGAAATAAAAGCTCTCCACCGTAATGATTTTATCAAAACTGCCCTCTTCAAAAGGCAGATGTTCCACAGAGGCCTCCAGTACTTCCATCTTTCCATTCTGAATATCCTGCGCATTCGTTTCTCTGGATAATTCCACAGATACCGGCGAATAATCGACGCCGGTCAGATGTCCTTTCGGTATTTTTTCTGACATACGCTTTAATGCGGCGCCTCCGCCGCACCCAATGTCTAACGCCTGGTCTTCTTCCCCAAAATCCAGAAACCCAAGCGCCCACTGCGTCACCGCCGCATGACTCTCATTCATACGCTGGAGCATCTGCTCTCCCTCTTCGCCCTGGGGCTTTCTTGGATTTCCTTTTCTGGTTATCTCCTCCTGATTTTTATGCGCCATTTCCATTTTCTGATCCTTTCACACTTTTCACATATTCTGCCTGCAGTCCGGGCTTTTATCCGGCAGTCCTTCCTGTCAGCGTCTTCCCATCAGGAAAACCACGATTCCGGCGATCACCAATACCGGCAATGCCACATACATCAGACCTGCCACCACCAGCATAATCAACACCAATGGAAAAATCACCACAGAGAATAAAATTTTTGTGATGCTCCATGCCGCCTTCAGAGCAAAGGACAGCAGTTTCCCAAAAATCACCAAAAGTAAAATCACAAACAATAATAACCACATATCTGATCTCTCCTGTTTTCTTCCTGTTTGTCAGCTGATCTGCCACCGTACATGGCTTCCGTTCTCGTCTTTGCTTACGATCAGCTGGTCCTCAATCTCCTGTTTTAACTCAGTCACATGAGAAATGATTCCGATCAGTTTGGACCCATCCGCCATATCCTGCAGTACCCGGACGGCTTTATCCCTGGAATGATCATCCAGGGAGCCGAATCCTTCGTCAATAAACATTACATCCAGATGTACCGATGCGGCGCTCTCCTGGATCTGATCCGCCATCCCCAGCGCCAGGGACAACGCCGCCATAAAAGATTCCCCGCCGGACAGCGTCCGTACTTCCCGTTCTTTCCCGGTCACCGCAGAATAAACCATCAGGTCCAGTCCCCGGTTCTTTCCGGTTCCTGCCCGGTCAAGATCGCACATGCGCAGTTCAAACTGTCCTGCAGACATTTCCTGAAAGCGCCGGTTAGCGGCATGCAGGATCCGTTCCAGATAATAACGCTGGACATATGTCTCGATATCCATGCGCGAGCCGGAGACATTCCCTGCCAGCAGATTGTAAAGGTCATCCAGCCGTTTATATTCCATCATCCGTTTCTTACGGTCCTCCATCACCGGATGGAGGGTATCGTATATATTCTGATCGGTCCGTCTGTCGGCTCCCGTTTGCTCCTGTTTTTCCCTGGCAGCCCTCATCTTCTGTTCCGCTTCATCCCTGACCATTCTCAGCTCTTCCAGTACAGGCCTCTCTTTTCCTTTCACCGCCGTGAACGCCGCATCCCTTTTTCCGGCTGCCGCAGCTTTTTTCCGGTTGTGCTCCTCGATCTTCTTCTGTAAATGATCTGCATCTGATCCCGTGTAATGCTCCGTAAGCACTTTCCATTCTGACTCCGGAAGCTGTTTCTCTTCCATCAGCTTTTCATAAGCATGTTTTCGCAGCTCGCATTCCTTTTCCTGATCCGGGAGGTCTCTTTCCCATTGCAGGATCAAGGTTTTCAAATGTTCTTCCGCATTTCTTGCCTCCTGGGCTCCTGCCTTTGCCTCCTGCAATGTATGCTCTGCCTGATCTTTTCTGCCCCGGGCTTTTTTCAGGGCAAGATTTGCCTCTTCCTCTGTCTCATAGTCCCGGGACCCTCCCAGGCTTTTCCATTCCGCTTCTGCGGCCGCAGAAGCGGTTTTCTTTTCTACCGCTTCTTTTTCTGCCTGCTCTTCGCCGGCTTTCAATCTTATTTTATCTGCCTCTATGCCCTGCAGTTTTTCCTGAAGTTCTCTCAGCTGCCGCAGATTTTCTTTGCAGCGCTCGCCCTCTTCCCGAAGTGTTGTTTTCCATGCGTTCAGACCCTCAGCCGCCTGTTCCAGCGTGGAGTTTGGGGGAAATTCCGGCAAATATGCGGATAGTTTCCTGCGCAGACTGTTTATTCCTTCATCGCGGCTTTTTTCTTTTTCCTCAAGCAGCGCGGATGCAGCCTGCGCCTTCGCAGCCGCATTTTCCTGTGCGTTTCTGAGCTGTTCTGTTTCCTTTCCCAGCATATCCAGGGTTTCGCGGCTCAGTTCCCGGTGTTCTTCTTTCAGCTCACAGGGATTTGGATGATCCAGCGAACCGCAGACCGGGCAGGGCATCCCCGGCTTCAGCTGCTCTCTGGCTATGAATCCCGCCTGCGTATTAAGGAAAATTCTTCTTATATCTTCATATTCTTTATCTTTCCGTTCATAGGCTTCGCTGGCGCCGGCGTACTCCTCCCTTGCCTTTTCTACAATCTTTTTCTGTGTGTCTGCTTCTTTCCAGAGCAGTTCCGCCGAAGAAAGCTCCGCGCTTAATTCGTCTGCTGTCCGGGCCTTTCCCTGCCACCGTTCAAATTGTATCTGGGCCTCTCCCAGCTGTTCTGCCCGGCTTCTCCAGTCTCTCTCCTGTTCCTCGGCGTCTTTCCTTCTCTGACGTGCCGCAGACGCCGTCTCTTCCGCAGCCTCGTAAGCAGCTTTACAGCTGTCGTAATTTGCCTTCGCTTCCCGGATCTTTTTCAGGATCTCCAGCGCGCGGTTCGCCCGTTCCGACACCTTCGTATAATCCTGGCTGGCCAGATTCCACTGTACATCCGCTTTTTCGGACGCTCCTAAAGCCTCTTTTGCTTTTTTCTCCAGCTGCGGCAGCGCCTCCTGCCCTGATGCAAGTCTGCGTCTGGTGTCATTTTCCATACGCACGGCGTCCATATACCGCTCCCAGGCCGGAAGGATCTCATACGCCGCCCGGATCTTCCGGATCCATTCTCCGGCTTTACGGACCTGCTCCTCCTGCGACCTGCACAGGGCCAGTTCTTTTTCTGCCTGATCCAATTCCTGAAAACGTTCCAGAAGCTGCTCCGCACTGGTATATCGATCTCTCTTTTCCAGATAGAAGCGGTGTGTCCGTTCATATTCCTCGTCTGCACGCCGGCTCTGCTCCTCCAGTTCCCCGCATAGTCCTGACATTTTTTCCAGAAAAACTTCCATATCCGTCACGGAAAGCTGGCTTGCGTTCAAGATTTTATCCCGTAATTCCAGCAATCCTTCTGATTCCGGATACTCTTCCGGCACCACCACATGAGACACTTCTGTCTGGCATACCGTACGAATCTTCCCGATCTCCTGCTGTTTCTCTTTCCTGCGGTTTCCCAGTTCTGCCACGATCTTTTCATACAGCTCTGTATGGAACAGTTTCCGGAAGATCACCTTTTTATCATCAGATCTGGCCCTCAAAAATTCCATAAATTCCCCCTGGGCAATCATTGCCACCTGCATAAACTGATTCTTGGTAAGACCGATGATCTCCTCCAGCTTTTTGTCCGTCTCTTTCTGAGGATATTCCGAGCCGTCCGGCATAAGCAGTGTGACCGATCCGCTCTCTTCTTTCATACCGTTTCCCCGTTTCAAAGGCCTCACGTGCCGCGGTACGCGCCGGACGGTATATATCTCCCTGCTTTCCCCGTTTCCTTCAGAAAAAACCAGCTCCACAAACGGCTGCACTCCAGGCTCCACAAACTGGCTCTGGAGTTCTGCCCCGCTCTTTTTATTTGTACCCGAGCTCGCCTCTCCGTAAAGAGCAAACACCATGGCGTCAAAGATCGTCGTCTTTCCGGCCCCCGTATCTCCAGTGATCAGAAACAGGTTCTGATTCGCCCGTTCAAAATCAATGGCCGTCTGTTTCCCGTAAGAACCAAACGCCTGCATAATCAGTTTCAGCGGTCTCATCCTTCCGGCACCTCCTGTACGGCATTGATCACCTGACGAAGAAGCTCCTTCCCTTCTTCATCCACATCCCTCCAGGCATCCACGCTCCGCAGGAAGGCGCAGCACAGCTCATACGGATTCTGCGCCGTTTCCGGCAGGATTTCCCCACGGTAATCCGCTTTTCGCGATCCTTCCCGCCGGATCTCCAGAAGACATGGGAACGCGTTCCTCAGGCGGTCCTGCATATCCGGGGCAGAAATTTCCGACCGGTCTGTTAAAATCACCGTTACATAATCGCCGCAGGCCTGTCCCAACACCTCTTCCAGGCTCCCGCGGATTACACGCACCTGACGAAGAGGCCGGAGAGGAAGCACTTCCGCCTTCACAGCTCCTTTCTCTCCCAGTTCCACCAGGATCACCCCTTTTTCCTGCCCCGCCTCACTGACCGAGCATGCCAGCGGCGTACCGCAGTAACGGCGGTAATCCCCTCTCACTTTCATGGGTTTATGAATATGCCCCAATGCCGCATAATCAAACCAGTCCAGAATATCAGCTGAAACCTCGTCGATATTCCCTACCGTGCGGATCTCCGAATCCATTCGTTCCACATCTTCCGCTTTTTCTCCCACAGGAAGATAGAACTGATGGCTTACCAGCACATTTCTCTGGAAAACATCGATCTCCTCCCTCTGAATCAGCCGGTGGACGGTCTCATTGTAGGAAAGATTATTTCCGTTCCCGTCTGTTCCCACGATCTGCTTTACCATAGAAGGCCTTACAAAAGGAAGAAGATAGAAATTCACTTCTCCATACCTATCCTGCAGCACAATCTTCTCTATATATTCATCCTCTGCCTGAGGAGGCATGCCGATCATATGTACATTCTGCCGGGAAAGCACATTACGGAAGCAGTTCAGCCGGGGCCCGCTGTCATGATTGCCGCTGATCAGCATCACGGATGCGCCCGGCAATGCCGCCGTCAGCCCATCGATAAAACGGTCGAAGACCTCTACCGCCTCTGCCGACGGCACTGCTTTATCATAGATATCCCCTGCAATCACGACCGCATCCGGATTCTTTTCCTCCGCCAGGCGGATAATCTGCCGGAAAATATATTCCTGGTCTTCTCTAAGATCCCGATTCATGAGTTTCAGGCCAATGTGAAGATCCGAGAGATGGAAAAATCTCATAACTGGCAATGTCCTTTCTTATATATAATTCAGCATGTCTTACTGCTTTGTCTAGTTTACCATGATATCATTTCGCTTTCAACGCAAAACCGGACGCAGCCTGCGCCACGCCCGGTTAAATACGTCTTATCTATGAAATTAGATCTGCGGACCTGCTGCAACCAGTGCTTTTCCAGCCTCGTTGCTTTCATATTTCTTGAAGTTCTTGACGAATCTTCCAGCCAGGTCTTTTGCTTTGGTCTCCCACTCGGAAACGTCTGCATAGGTATCGCGCGGATCCAGGATACCGGTGTCCACACCCGGAAGCTCCGTCGGAACCTCGATGTTGAAGTACGGGATCTTCTTGGTCGGTGCTTTCAGAATGTCGCCATTCAGGATTGCATCGATGATACCACGGGTATCTTTGATGGAGATACGTTTTCCGGTGCCGTTCCATCCGGTATTTACCAGATAAGCCTTAGCGCCGCTCTGCTCCATTCTCTTAACCAGCTCTTCCGCATATTTCGTCGGATGCAGCTCCAGGAATGCCTGTCCGAAGCAAGCGGAGAAGGTCGGGGTCGGCTCAGTAATACCGCGCTCCGTACCAGCCAGTTTTGCCGTGAATCCGGACAGGAAGTAGTACTGCGTCTGCTCCGGAGTCAGGATAGATACCGGCGGAAGTACGCCGAATGCATCTGCAGACAGGAAAATTACTTCTTTTGCTGCCGGGCCTGCGGATACCGGACGTACGATCTTCTCGATGTGATCGATCGGATAAGATACACGGGTATTCTCGGTTACGCTCTTGTCAGCGAAATCGATCTTTCCGTTCTCATCCAGGGTAACGTTCTCCAGAAGAGCGTTGCGCTTGATGGCATTATAGATGTCCGGCTCGGACTCTTTGTCCAGATTGATAACTTTTGCATAGCATCCGCCCTCGAAGTTGAAGACGCCGTTGTCATCCCAGCCGTGCTCGTCATCACCGATCAGAAGACGTTTCGGGTCGGTGGACAGGGTGGTCTTTCCGGTTCCGGAAAGTCCGAAGAAGATAGCTGTGTTCTCACCGTTCATATCGGTGTTTGCGGAGCAGTGCATGGAAGCGATGCCCTTCAGCGGCAGATAGTAGTTCATCATGGAGAACATACCTTTCTTCATCTCTCCGCCGTACCAGGTATTCACGATTACCTGCTCGCGGCTGGTAATATTGAATACAACTGCGGTCTCAGAATTCAGACCCAGCTCTTTGTAATTTTCAACTTTTGCTTTGGAAGCATTGTAAACTACGAAATCCGGCTTGAAGTTCTTCAGCTCTTCCTCGGTCGGCTGAATAAACATGTTGGTAACAAAGTGTGCCTGCCATGCCACTTCCATGATGAAACGGATTGCCATGCGGGTATCTTTGTTCGCGCCGCAGAATGCGTCTACCACGTAAAGCTTCTTGTTGGAGAGCTCTTTCAGGGCGATATCTTTTACCACTTTCCAGGTCTCTTCAGAAGCCGGATGGTTGTCGTTCTTATACTCATCGGAAGTCCACCATACGGTGTCTTTGGAATTCTCGTCCATCACGATGAATTTATCTTTCGGTGAACGGCCTGTATATTCACCCGTCATTACGTTTACTGCTCCAAGTTCACTCACCTGGCCCTTTTCATAACCTTCCAGACCCGGTTTCGTCTCTTCTTCAAACAGCAGTTCGTAAGAAGGATTGTGCACGATCTCGGTGGTTCCAGTGATGCCATACTTACTCAAATTGATCTCTGCCATCTTACATATACCTCTCTTCTTTATTATTTGATAGCCAGAAAAACCGCATTTACGCATCTTTCCGACTTCTCCACTCCTAATTATACATAATTAAGCAATTAAATCAACACGATTTTTCAAAAAATGTTAATTATTTAACATGTTATTTCTCAGAATGTTCTTTTTGGGGCAGCAAAAGGCTGAGAAGCAGCGATACTACAAACACGCCCGCCACCGCATTGCCGTTAAAGATATCTCCCACCTCCCGCGGAAATGCAGAAAAGAAGTTGCCGGAAGTCTGGGTCAGACCCACTCCGATACAGAATGCCAGCGATACGATCGTCATGGTGCGGTCGTCAAACTCACACTCTTTCAGCATCTTGATCCCCTCATACATAATCGAGCCGAACATCATGACCGTACAACCGCCCAGCACCGACTGAGGCAGGGAATTGAAGAAAGCGCCCAGAGGCGGAAACAGCGACGCCAGGATCAGGATCAGGGCTCCCATCAGGATCGTAAAACGGTTGACGACTCTGGTCATGGTAACCAGTCCCACGTTCTGGCTGAAAGAAGTCAGAGGCAGACATCCGAAACAGCCGGAAATCGCACTGGAAAAGCCATCTACGGCAAGAGATCCCTGCAGTTCCTCTATCTTGATATCGCGGCCCAAAGCGCCGGTACAGACCGCCGTCGTAGCTCCTGTCGTCTCTGCCGCCGACACCAGAAATACAATCGCTATGGTAAAGAACGCACCCAGATCAAACACCGGCTTGTGGCTGGTGAAAAACACCAGTTTGGGAATGCTGAAAATCCCTACTTCCTCGATTGTCCTGGAGATATTGGAGAAATCCACCATCTGCGCAACTCCGGTCACCGTGAAAAGGACGGACACAAGATAACCGGCGATCAGCCCCACCAGAATATTCAGATTTTTGTAAACGCCTTTCAGCAGATAGCGGGACACCAGACAGACGACCAGAGTGAATGCGCCGATCAGCAGGTGGTACCATGCGCCGAAATCTTCCACACCGCTGCCGCCTCCCCAGGAATCCATTCCCACTGACAGCAGGGACAGTCCGATCGCGATCACCACGCAGGCGGAAACCACCGGCGTCAGAAAACGTTTCCAGTATTTGGCGCTTAATCCTACCAGCCCTTCAAAGATACCGCCCAGGATCACCGCTCCAATCATTCCTTCATATCCCAGTTCCGGATTCGTGCAGATGATCAGCAGACTGCCCAGAAACGTGAAGCTCACACCCATGACAATGGGCAGCCTGGAACCGATCTTCCAGATCGGATAAAGCTGCATGCAGGTTCCGATCCCTGCCGCAAACATGGCGCACTGAAGGAGCTGTGTAATTTCCGCAGACGTCAGATTCTCTCCGGTTCCCCTCACCAGCGCCGCGCTGCATACGATCAGCACCGGCGCCAGATTTGCCACAAACATGGCGAGCACATGCTGCATTCCAAACGGAATCGCTTTGGACAGCGGCACTCTGCCGTTCAGTTTATAAATGTTTTCTGTGCTGACTGTTGTCACCTTTTCTTCAATGTTACGGTAGTCCATCATTCATAACCTCTCATTTTTCTTTTGTTTCTCCCTCTGATTCCCGGCCCCGGACATCTACGCCAGAAGCTCCCTCACTTTTTCCGCGTCAAAAACCGCTTCCGGAATATGGTTGACCTCAATCTGATACAACGCATTGGCCGCAATATGTTCCGCCGCCTGTTCCAGATCCCGGATACCCGTGGTGTCCGCATATTTTTCAATCACCGCATCCAGCGCATCCGGCGTCACGATACACTCATGCGCCCGAAGGCTCATGCGCCGCAGCACTTTGGGAAGTGCGAACCGGGAAAAGATCACCTTCTTCTCCTCCGGTGTATAATCCGGAATATCGATCACCGCGAACCGGGACATGAGCGGCGCGCTGATCTTCTCTTTATCATTGGCAGTGGCGATAGGATAAACACCCACGGTAGGCACCATACATTCCATATAGTTGTCCGTGAATCCCAGATTATCCAGAAGCGTCAGCAGCACGTCCGCCGGATTTCCGCTGCCCTTCCCCGCGGAAGCCTTGTCCAGCTCATTGATGATGAAAACCAGATTCGATTCTCCGGCCGCGGAGAATGCTTCCATGATAATGCCCGGTTTGGCATTGGCATACACACGGGAGCTTCCTGTCAGCTGTTCCGGATCATTGATGGAGCTCATATCCAGCGTCGTCCACGGCAGCTTCAGAATACGCGCCACCGCGTAGGCAATCTGAGATTTTCCCGTTCCGGCCGGTCCCACCAGCAGCAGGCCGTAAGCAGGAAGCGTATGCGTGCGGTTGATCTGAATGATCGTTTCAATGATCCGTTGTTTCACCCGCTCCATCCCGTAAAGCTCTTCATCCAGGATCCGCCGCGCCTCCTGCGGGTCGATGGCTTCGAAATAATTGTGTTTCCACTGAATATTCATCATGATCGACAGCGCGCGCTGCGCATGGCGTCTCTCTTCCGGGGAAACCTCATTGGAACGCGCCACTGCCAGATTTCTTCTGGCCCAGAGCCGAATATTGTCCGGCAGCGTCCTGCCTGCACAGGTCATGAAATCCGTGATGCTCTGCAGGCTGGTGAGTTTCATCTCGTCACCGGTCTCTTCCTGGTCTTCATCTTCCTGTTCCTCAGACGGCGCGCTGCTGGCAAGCAGCCGTTCGATCATAAACTGAAGGAATCCATCCTCGGCTGAGAGCTTCGCGCCTCCGCCAAAAGCGGTCTCCCGGATCCGGTAGACCGCATAACCGTCCTCCCGGTTTTTTCCCGACAGGCGCACCGGAATCCGGTGCTCTCCCAGCCATCGGATCAGGCTGACAAACCGGGCGTCGATCTGCAGAATATCGGCGCTGAGCGTCTCGTCTCCTTCCCGAAACTCAAAAGCGGTCCGCTTGTTGGGACTGGCAAACGTGCCGCAGGAATGGTGTTTCCATTCCTGATCCCGATTGTCCAGAAGCAGGATCGGCTTTTCAGCGGAAGCTTCCGGTTCACTGGACCGGTATGTGGTGTAAGTACATTCGGGTTCCTCTCTTCCGGATGTATCATTATTGAAATCAAATACAGGCATGCTCTGCGTACTCCTTCTGTATATTTTTCAGGTTTAAAAGACTGGTTCAGTGTATCATGGATCTTTCATACTGACAACCGGCTATATGCAGCCGTCTGCGTCTATGATTTCTCTGGATCATACAGCATCCCCAGCTTGAAATGTTTTCTGCACAACGCGATATAACTGTCATTCCCGCCCAGCATCACCTGTTCTCCATTCCGCACAATTCCATTTTCATTGTATCTTGCATTGCAGGTTGCCTTTTTTCCGCACCAGCAGGCAGTTTTGATCTCCTGAATCTTGTCAGCGACCGCAAGCAGCCTTGCACTCCCCGGAAACAAATGATTCTGGAAATCCGCACGAAGTCCGTAACAAATCACCGTAATATTCCAAAAATCCACCACATCGGCCAAAAAATCAATCTGCTCCTCTGTCGCAAACTGAGCTTCGTCCACTATAATGCAGTCGTACTGGCGCAGTCTTTCCTCCGGGTATTCCACTACTTCTTCCAAATACACACAAGGAGCGGACAAACCAATTCTGGAAGTTATGATCCGTTCTCCGTCCCTGGTATCTGTCCGCGGTTTGCACAAAAGGGGTATCTTTCCCACCTCATGATGATTAAAATTTGCCATCAGCGCATTCGCGGACTTGGAACTGCCCATGGCGCCGTAATAAAAGATTAAACTTGCCGTATATAACACCTTCTTACCTTTATTTTCACCGCAGCAGCTATGCGTCGGTATGCAATCCTGCCAAACAGTATAACGGAATACGGGTGTTCACGGCAACTATTATTTTACATTTATTAATTTGCCATCCATGAATAACTGCATTTCAGCATAAAGGAAGCGCCGCAGCCTTTCGCTGCGACGCTTCCTGAACTATCAGCTTATAAACAAATTGACACTCCTAGAATTTCCCAGCCTTAGCCGCTTCCTCAATGGAAACAGCCACAGCCACAGTCATACCAACCATCGGGTTGTTTCCTGCGCCGATCAGACCCATCATCTCTACGTGAGCCGGTACGGAGGAAGATCCTGCGAACTGAGCGTCGGAGTGCATACGGCCAAGGGTATCGGTCATACCATAGGAAGCCGGTCCTGCAGCCATGTTGTCCGGATGCAGCGTACGTCCGGTACCGCCGCCGGATGCAACGGAGAAGTACTTCTTGCCTGCTTCCAGTCTCTCCTTCTTATATGTACCTGCTACCGGATGCTGGAAACGGGTCGGGTTCGTGGAGTTTCCGGTGATGGAAACATCTACGTTCTCTTTCCACATGATCGCTACGCCTTCCGGAACGCTGTTTGCACCGTAGCAGTTTACTTTCGCACGGAGTCCCTCAGAGTAGGATTTGCGGAATACCTCTTTTACTTCGTTGGTATACGGATCATACTCGGTCTCTACATAAGTGAAACCATTGATACGGGAGATGATCTGAGCAGCGTCCTTTCCAAGACCGTTCAGGATTACGCGGAGCGGTTTCTGACGGACTTTATTTGCTTTCTCAGCGATACCGATTGCGCCTTCTGCTGCCGCGAAGGATTCATGTCCTGCCAGGAATGCGAAGCACTCTGTCTCTTCTTCCAGAAGCATCTTGCCCAGGTTGCCGTGTCCCAGACCTACTTTACGGGTATCTGCAACGGAGCCCGGGATACAGAATGCCTGAAGTCCCTCACCGATCGCTGCAGCCGCATCTGCCGCTTTTCTGCAGCCTTTCTTGATCGCAATAGCCGCACCTACAGTGTAAGCCCAGCATGCATTTTCAAAGCAGATCGGCTGGATGCCTTTAATCTGTGCATATACGTCCAGACCTGCGTCTTTGGTAATCTTCTCTGCCTCTTCGATGGAAGAGATGCCGTAGCTGTTCAGAACAGCGTTGATTTTATCAATACGTCTTTCATATGATTCAAATAATGCCATTTTTATCTACCTCCTGGATAATTACTCTTTACGCGGATCAATGATCTTGACTGCATCTGCCACACGGCCGTACTGACCCTTTGCTTTTTCCCATGCAGTATTCGGATCATCACCATTTTTGATGAAATCGGTCATTTTTCCAAGAGATACGAACTGATATCCGATGATCTGATCGTCAGCATCCAGCGCGATACCGGTCACATAACCTTCTGCCATCTCCAGATAACGGGGGCCTTTTGCCAGAGTACCATACATGGTACCTACCTGGGAGCGGAGTCCTTTACCAAGGTCCTCAAGACCTGCTCCTACGGCAAGTCCGTCTTCAGAGAACGCAGACTGGGAACGACCATAAACGATCTGTAAAAACAGTTCTCTCATAGCAGTATTAATCGCGTCACAGACAAGGTCCGTGTTCAGAGCTTCCATCACAGTAAGTCCCGGAAGAATCTCAGATGCCATAGCTGCGGAATGTGTCATGCCGGAGCATCCGATGGTCTCAACCAATGCCTCCTGAATAATACCCTCTTTTACGTTCAGAGAGAGCTTACATGCGCCCTGCTGCGGAGCACACCAGCCGATTCCATGAGTGAAACCGGAGATATCCTTCACTTCTTTCGCCTGTACCCACTTTGCTTCTTCCGGAATCGGAGCAGCGCCATGATGAACGCCCTGAGCTACCGGACACATTTCTTCTACTTCACGTGAATAAATCATTTGTTTGAAACTCCTTTCAAAATATCATATCAGACCTTTGGGGAGGCCTTATATGTTTTTATTCTCTCATAAATCACACATTTCGTCCAGCGATTTTTTATCATTTCCGGCAAATTGTCACGGAAGAGCATATCTTTCTCTTAAAGAGCGGTAAAGTTCCTGATAATCGGACCTTTCCTGCAAATGCTCATGGTCATGGATCTCCAGTTCTTTGCTCCCCATCTGAGACAGGTATCCCGCGATCTTGATACATTTGTCGGCAATTCTTTCATAGCTGCTGATAATATCTGTCAGGACAATCCCCATATCCACCGTACACTCGTTATGTCTCAGACGTTCTACATGGCGTTCCTGCATCTCTGCGGCCAGTTCGCTCACCACGCGGTAATACGCATATACATCCTGCACCCTGCGTTCTTCAAACATATTGATCGTCGCTTCGATCATATTGTCCACAGCGTCCTGCTCCACCTGCAGTTCTTTCTTCGCCTTATTCGAAAATTCGCTGTCTTTGGCCGCCAGATTTTTACATGCCAGAGCGATATTGCACGCCATATCGCTGATCGTCTCAATATCTGTTGCAGAATAAAGAAGAACCGACAAAGTCTGGCTTTCCCTTTCATCCAGGTTCTTACGGGAAATGGTCAGAAGATATTTGCAGATCTGATCTTCATAGCCGTCTACCGTATCCTCGCTCTTTCTGACCTTGTTCATCACCTCCTGGCTGTATTCCGCCACCAGAGACGCCGCCATCTCCAGAGACTCTTTAGCTTCACGGAACATGGTGACGGATGCCACCTTGCTCTGCTCCAGCGCGTAATTCGGCATTTCCAGGAAACGCTCGTCCAGAATATCCAGCCGCTTCGGAGTCTCATTCTTTTCTTCGTCCGTTACCCGGATAATCACATACGCCAGTTTCTCAAGTACTTTATTAAACGGCAGCAGTATCAGCGTCACCGTCACATTAAATGTCGTATGAATAACTGCAATTCCGGCCGGAGTTGCGCTTTGATCCAGAAATGCAAAATCCACGAAAAGATTAACCGTATAAAATACGGACAGGAAAAGCACCGTTCCGATCAGATTAAACAGCAGATGGATGCAGGCCGCTCTTTTGGCGTTCCGGTTTGCTCCGATCGAAGACAGGATCGCCGTAATACAGGTGCCGATATTCTGTCCCATAATAATCGGCAGAGCAGTACCGTATTTCACAGATCCCGTCATGCACAGAGCCTGCAGAATACCCACGGACGCGCTGGAACTTTGAATGATTGCCGTTAAAACAGCGCCGGCCAGCACACCTAACACCGGATTGGAGAACATAATCAAAATATTGGTAAATGCAGGCACATCCGCCAGGGGCTCCACCGCGCCGGACATAGTGTCCATGCCGAACATCAGAATCGTAAAGCCGATCAGAATATTTCCAATGTCTTTATGTTTTTCATTCTTGGAAAACATAATCAGGCAGATACCAATTACTGCCAGAATCGGGGAAAACGAATTGGGATTAAGCAGCTGGATAAACATGTTGCTGCTTTCGATCCCTGCCAGCGACAGTATCCAGGCAGTTACAGTCGTTCCTATATTAGCCCCCATAATGATGCCGACTGCTCTGGACAACGGCATGATTCCACTGTTTACAAAACCGACCACCATGACCGTTGTGGCAGATGAACTTTGTATCACTGCCGTGACTCCCATTCCGAGCAGTACCGCTTTAAAAATATTCGAAGTCAGATTTTCCAGTATCTTTTCCAGTTTTCCTCCTGACGCGCGTTCCAGGCCGGCACCCATCAGTTCCATTCCATACAGGAACAGCGCCAGGCCCCCGAATAATGTCAGGAAATTAAAAATACTCATTTTTCAGGTCCTCCATCCCTTCGTAAAATGCGGATATTTTTTCCCGCGCAAAAAGGCTCTTCATGTGTATCTCCTGTTCTCTACATAAAAAGCCTGTTCTTTAAAAAGTTTAACATTTCCTTTACACGCCTGTCAATTAAAGTTCACCTGTTTTTTACGTGTTTTTTACATATTACATTTATTTCATTTAAATTTTACATATTCTTTACATACATGGTTATGGTACAGCTTTATAAGTCGTGATAAAATAATTATATACTGACAGATATTCTGTCCGGGAAAGGGGAACACTTATGAAAAGTTATGAGAAAAAACTGATGATGCCCGCCATACTGGCGGCAGCCGTCTGCTTTGCGTGCACCGGCTGCGGAAAAATGACGGAAGAGAAACTGATGGAAAACATGGGCAAAGCGATGGAGGGACGCACATTTTTCGGCGGTGATATGGATCTTGTCCTGGGCATGACCTACTCTGTAGACATGATGGAGATCCCCATGGCCATCGATATGAATATGGACATGGGAGGCCGTATTCTTTGCAGTTACGAGCCTTTGGGACTGTACTACGATGTCAGCACCCAGACGGATATACAGGCGGATATCGGGGGCGAGACTCAGAATGAATCTGTCAGCGACCAGACGCAGATATACACTGCCCAGGAAGACGATAATTTTGCCATCTACAGCCACAGCGGCACTTCCGGCCAGTGGAGCAAAACCGATATAGATTCTTCTGTCATCGACAGCTTGTTCCGGCTGATTACCGAGGCTGCTGAGACCTCCGAGTCCGAAGAATCCACAGAAGGAATCACGCTGGATGAAGAAAGCGCCTCCCTGAACGGCAGAGACGTCTATGTGCTGCATGTGGACAGTTCTTCCCAGGCGGACAGCGAAGCCTTTCTCACTGCAATGGAATCTATACTGCCGCAGTTCGGCAGCTCCTTTAGCACCGAATCCCTGGACAGTATCAAAGGCTCTACTGTAATGTACATAGACCAGGAAACCTTTTTGCCTGTGCAGATGGAATGTACCATCGAGGGAATGGATGAGTTCTTCAGCCAGAATTCCGATTGGATGGAAGAGCTGCTGGGACTCGCCGTCGAAGACGCTCAAATAGATAATCTGAGTATTCACGTGCCGGACTACCAGCTTACTATCTCCAATCTTACCTTTGAACAGGAAGAACTGCCTGTAGTACCGGAAGAAGCCTATGAAGCCATCGCTTTCCAGGAAGCCCTGGCAGAACTGGACCCCGATCTGGGCGATGGAACTTATGCCATCCAGAGCACAGGGAACGCTGTCCGGATCGCTCCTCCGGAAAATATGACAGTTTCGGAAATCGCTGCAGAAACCGTTACTTTCATGGATGATGCCGGCCTTGATACAATCACTTATGCCATGATACCTGCGGCAAATCTGTCCGTTTATACAGACTCTATTTCATCTATGTACACCAGTATCCTGGAAATGCTGGGCGTAGAGGTACAGTCCGGGCAGGACAGCCAGAATGTGTCTACCCCCTTCGGTCCTGTAGACGGATACTGGCTCAGCGGAGGAGGCGCCAATATCTACTATGGTTTTGCTCCATTTGAAGGCGCTTATCTGGCAGTGATCCGCTCCGATTTCAGCGGCACGGAACCGGATTCTGCGGCAGCGCTGGGAGAAGCCTTCGGTTATGCCGCGGAACTGACTCCGGCAGATATTTTATAGATATGAAAATAAAACATTTGTTTCCGGCAGCCGCCGCATGCTCCCCTGAGCATGCGGCGCTGTCTGTATCAGTTAAAACCTCACATACTCCCCGTCCACTTCCGCAAAATACAGATCCCTGATCTCTTCCATAGATGCCTGTCCGCTGGTGGCTTCCGTTACGGCCTTGCGGATTTCCTGCACACGGGAAACCGGGACCAGCACAGTAAACTGCACCTGGTCCGTATACTCGGCGTCCAGAATCGGAATCTGCCGCTGCCCGAACAGGTACTGCAGCTTTCCGATTCCGTTGTAGTCCGTGCCCACCAGGAGCTCCGTACCCCAGTATTTCGTGATAATCCGGCTGTTCTTCAGCCCTTCCTGGACTGCCGCAGAATATGCGCGCACCAATCCGCCGGTCCCCAGAAGGGTCCCTCCAAAATAACGGGTGACAACCACTGCCGTATTGGTAAGGCCCGCTCCGTCCAACACATCCATCATGGGTTTTCCCGCCGTCTGGGACGGCTCCCCGTCGTCACTGCAGCGCATCTGTTCCTGGCGTTCTCCAAGGATATAGGCGGAACAATTGTGGCGGGCATCCCAGTATTTTTTCTTCATTTCTTCGATAAAAGCAAGCGCTTCTTCCTCTGTTTCCACCGGTCGCACATTGGCAATAAAGCGGGATTTTTTCTCCACGATCTCTCCGGTACCGCCTTCATATACGGTCTTATACTGCTCTACCATCATTTCCTCCTTATCCTTCCCATCTCATCTTCCAGGGGATTTTTTCGGGTTTTTCCAGCCGCTGCAGCATCCGGCTCCTCGCCCCGCAGTTCTCTCAGGAATCGGGACGGCTTCAGCTCATGGCTGAACTGTTTCTTCGCATAACAGATGGTCAGTTCTTTCTTCGCCCTGGTCATGGCCACATAGAACATCCTCCGTTCCTCTTCCAGATCTGCGTCCAGCACCGCCTTCTTGTATGGCGTGATCCCCTCCGCAGCGTCCAGGATAAATACCCGTTCGTACTCCAGGCCCTTGCTGCTGTGCATGGTGGCAAGCTGGACGCCGTCCCGGACCTCCTTCTGCTGCCGGCGCATCTGCTCCATTTCTTCTTTATATTTCTCTATGTAATCAAACCATTCGTCGTAAATCTTGAACGGCCGCGCGCTCTCCTGCAGTTCATTGGCCGTTTCCAGCAGATCTTCCTCGTTCATCCGGCGGAACTGGGCGTACTCTCTCAGATAATCGTCATAGCCGATTACATGGCGGATATAACTGACCGCCGCAAACGGCCCCATCCTGCCCAGCATTTTCAAGTCATAACGAAGTTTCTCGATCCGGTCGCATACGTAGCCTTTATCCTCGTAATACATCAGCATATGTTCCCAGGAGATCACCTCGTCGTCCAGGCATTCCCGGTTCAGATACCGTTTGGGACGGTTCAGCACCGGCAGAAGATCCCTGCGCAGGTTGGATCCCATAGCCAGCCGGATATAGCAGAACAGATTTTTGGCGATCCAGTGTTCAAACAGATTCGGCATCTGATCCCGCACCCGGAAAGGCACATTGTATTCCATCAATTTCTGAATCAGAAGCCGGGGCTGCGTATTGGTCCGGTACAAAACTGCGGTGTCCGACCACTTTCCGCCATTCTGTTTCGCCCGCTGCAGTTCCCGTAAAAGGAAGAGACACTCCTGCTGCTGATCCGGGAATTCCAGCGTCTTCACCGGAGGTCCGTCCCCTCCCCGGGCATGAATTTCTTTGGCAAATCTGGCTTTATTCCAGCGAATCACCTGTCCCGCCGACTCCACGATCTGTTTCGTGGAACGGAAATTATCGTTCAGGATCACCTGCCCCGCCGAAGGATAATCTTTCTGGAAATTCAGCATGATCTCCGGCTTCGCACCGCGGAAACGGTAAATCGACTGATCGTCGTCTCCCACAATAAACAGATTGTCCTCCGGTTTTGCCAGCAGTTTCAGAATATCATACTGGATCTGGTTAATATCCTGAAACTCGTCCACCAGAATGTATTGAAATTTTTTCTGCCATGCGGACAGGATATCCGGTCTTTGAGACAACAGCTCCCAGGTATAGACCAGCATATCGTCAAAATCGATCAGCCTGGCCCTGCGCTTCCGTTCTTCAAACTCATCGTAAATCTTTCGGAATATTTCCTCCGAGCAGTTTTTAGAGAAATAATGCTCCGGCGAGATTCGTTCATTCTTCAAAAGGCTGATCTCCGCCGAAATTCCAGACAGAAACTCATTTTCATCATCGATCTCCAGACGCAGCCGTTCCACCGTCTCCTTCAGATACTGATAACGGGTCTCCTCCCGGAGGATATTTCCCGCCGTAAATCCGTAGGAAAGCTTCAGGATGCTGAAAAAAACGGCGTGGAACGTGCCAAACGACACAGTCGTATGATCTTCTCCCATCAGGCGCAGAAAGCGCTCCTCCATCTCACCTGCAGCCGCTTTGGTAAACGTAATGACCAGGATGGAGGAAGGAGAAATGCCGCAGTCCTGTACAAGGTACTGCACTCTTCTTGTAACGACAGTGGTTTTGCCCGAACCCGGGCCTGCAAGGACGAGCAGCGGTCCATCCTTATGACGGACCGCCATGCTCTGTGATTTTGTAAAAGAACTCATAGACAATTCAGCTCAATTTCTCGATCGCTTTCTTGATGCGGGCAATGGATTCCTCCTTGCCGATAATTTCCAGGATCTCAGTTGCTCCGCAGGGCGTCATCTGCTTCCCGGATGCGGCGGTACGGATCGGCCACATCACATAACCATTCTTATAGCCTTTCTCCGCAACAAAAGCGCTCAACATGGAATACAGCGCGTCGTTGCTGTAATCTTCCTGCGCCTCCAAAAGCGGCAGCACCTCTTTCAGAACCGTCAGGGAAGTTTCCTGTGTGGTCTTCATCTTTTTATGTGTATACATGGACACGTCATACTCCGGCACTTCCTCGAAGAAATCGATCAGCTCCTTGATGTCCGGGAAGATCTCGATGCGTGTTTTCACCATCTGGGCGATCTTGCGGAAATCATAATCTTTCGTGATCACTTCTTTCATGATCGGGAGCGCCTGCTCATAAAACGCTTCAAAATCCATGGCTTTGATGTATTCGCCGTTCATCCATTTCAGCTTTCCGTAGTCGAACACCGCCGGAGATTTGCTCATATGGTGATAGTCAAATTTTTCAATCAGTTCCTGCAGGGACATGATCTCCTGGTTGTCCTCCGGCGACCACCCCAGAAGCGCCACAAAGTTCACCACTGCCTCTGTCAGGAATCCCTGTTCGATCAAATCTTCATAGGAAGAATGTCCGCAGCGTTTGCTTAATTTCTTATGATTCTCGTCTGTGATCAGCGGACAGTGTACATATACCGGCACTTCCCATCCGAACGCCTCATAGAGACGGTTGTATTTCGGCGAAGAGGACAGATATTCATTTCCTCTCACCACATGGGTGATACCCATCAGATGGTCGTCTACCACATTGGCGAAATTGTAAGTAGGATATCCGTCGGATTTGATCAGGATCATATCGTCCAGCTCGGAATTATCCACCGTGATATCTCCGTAAATCTCGTCGTGGAACGTGGTCGTCCCGGTCTGCGGATTGTTCTGTCGGATCACATAGGGCACGCCCGCTGCCAGTTTCGCCTCTACCTCTTCTTTGCTCAAATGCAGGCAGTGCTTGTCATAGACCATGATCTCCTTGCCGGCCACTTCCTGCTTCAGCCCTTCCAGACGCTCTTTATCGCAGAAGCAGTAATATGCTTCTCCTTTTTCGATCAGTTTCTTTGCATATTCCAGATAGATCCCCGCCGCCTGGCGTTCGCTCTGTACATAAGGGCCTACGCCGCCGTCCTTATCCGGACCTTCGTCATGGATCAGGCCGGTTTTCTCCAGCGTGCGGTAAATGATGTCCACCGCGCCTTCCACATAGCGCTCCTGATCGGTATCTTCAATGCGCAGCAGAAAATCTCCGCCCTCATGTTTTGCGATCAGATATGCATACAGCGCCGTACGCAGGTTCCCCACGTGCATGCGTCCGGTAGGACTCGGCGCGAATCTTGTCCGTACTCTCTTCATCACTTGTATCTCCTTCTATCTAAAATACCGGCATGCTGCCTATAATTGTACCTTTTCAAGGCTCTTCATCCGATTATAAACGATCGCCGGATGATTTACAAGGCAAAAAACAGATATGCGTTTTTTGTGCAGAATTACCTTTGAAAAAAAAGCTGAAAATGCTATTATTGAAAGCGACGTGTAGCATTTACTGCGTAAATCCAGTTAAATGCTACACGTTTTTATCTTGAATCGAGAATGCTGCCCGGCAGGCCATTTCCGCCTGCCGGGCAGCAATTTTCTCACCAACAATTCAGAATTCTATCTCTTCCGGATCCACTGGCGTTTCCTTACAAAACGGTATTCCGTCTTTAATTCCTTCATGTATCTTCAGAAAAAAATCTGTATAATAGCCAGTATAATCATAATCTGCAGGTGCTGCATTTTTAATTAATTCAATTAACTGCTCTGCCGCTTCCAGGCTGTCCCGGTCATTTAATCCCCCTATAGCTGGGCCACTTGGTCCGCTATACGCATAAATAAAAACTTCTTGTCCCTTTTCGTCTTGTCCCCGGAGACTATAAAGATACTGGTCCTCCATGTTTTTCGTCTCATATACTGGTTCTCCGAAAAGGCTTCTTAATTTTCCGTATGCCAATATAGAATCTTCCGGTATATTTGCAATCTTTGAAGAACCAGGAATGAGATTCCATTTATCTTCTGCGGAAAAATGGTAAACTCTTTTTCTCCTTTTTTCTATATCCACAATCATTCTTTCACCCGAATTTCGCTGTGCAGCTGCTGCAGGGATTTTACTTCTCCGTTGCCGTGCTGCTGTACGTAATGAATTCCTTTGAATGTGGCGCGTGCCGCCGCGATCGTGGTCATGTACGGGATCTTCGCTTTAATCGCCGCTTTCCGCAGATAGCTGTCGTCGTGGACGCTTTCTTTTCCGGACGGCGAGTTGACGATCAGGTCGATCTGACCGTTGGTAATCATATCCAGGATATTCGGACGTCCTTCATACAGCTTGTTTACCCGCTCCGCCGGGATTCCCGCCTCCTGGATCAGTCTGCAGGTCTCTCCCGTAGACACAATCCGGAACCCGCAGTCCGCAAATCCTCTGGCGATCTCCACCACTTCCGCTTTGTCTCTGCGGTTCACCGATATCAGCACAGTCCCGCCAAGCGGCAGCTTCGTCTGAGTCGCCTCCTGAGCCTTGAAAAACGCTTCCCCGTAGTACGGCGAAAGTCCCAGGACTTCTCCGGTGGAACGCATTTCCGGTCCCAGGATCGGATCCACCTCCGGGAACATATTGAATGGGAATACGGCTTCCTTTACGCCATAATATGGAATATCCTGCTCTTTCAGCCCCGGTACCGGCGATGGTCTTCCGGTCAGCTCCGATGTAATAATATCTACTGCCAACGGCACCATGCGGATGTTGCAGACTTTGGAAACCAGCGGAACCGTACGGGACGCCCTGGGATTGGCTTCCAGCACGTACACTTTTCCGTTCTCAATCGCGTACTGCATGTTCATGAGGCCTCTGACATGCATTTCCTCAGCGATCTTCCTCGTGTATTCTTTGATCGTCTCCACATTTTCTGCGGAAATATGCACCGAAGGAATGATGCACGCGGAATCTCCCGAATGGATCCCTGCCAGCTCGATATGTTCCATCACGGCCGGGACGAACGCATGCGTGCCGTCGCTGATGGCATCCGCCTCGCACTCCAGCGCATGGTTCAGGAATCGGTCGATCAGGATCGGACGGTCCGGCGTCACGCCCACGGCCGCCTTCATGTATTCTGTCATGCTTTCATCATCATAGACCACTTCCATGCCGCGTCCACCCAATACGTAAGAAGGACGCACCATCACCGGATATCCGATTCTTCTGGCGATCGCCAGCGCTTCCTCCACCGTCGTCGCCATGCCGGATTCGGGCATGGGGATCTCCAGCTTTTCCATCATCTCCCGGAACAGATCCCGATCCTCCGCCAGATCAATGACGGCGGGCGGCGTTCCCAGAATCTTGACACCGTTTTTCTCCAGTTCCGAAGCCAGGTTCAGCGGGGTCTGCCCTCCGAACTGTGCAATCACACCCACAGGCTTCTCTTTCTTATAAATACTCAGCACGTCTTCCAGTGTCAGCGGCTCAAAATACAGTTTGTCCGAAGTATCATAATCGGTGGATACCGTCTCCGGATTGCAGTTCACGATGATCGTTTCAAATCCCAGTTTTTTCAGGGACAGCGCCGCATGGACACAGCAGTAGTCGAACTCGATGCCCTGCCCGATCCGGTTGGGGCCTCCGCCCAGAATCATGACTTTCGGTTTGTCGGTGCGGATCGGATTCTTGTCCGTTCCGTTGTAAGTGGAATAATAATATGCGCTGTCCGGCGTCCCGCTCACATGGACGCCTTCCCAGTTTTCTTCCACTCCGATGGCGATGCGGCGCTCCCGTACCTGATCCTCCGGGATCTCCAGAATCCGGCTCAGATATTTATCCGAAAATCCGTCCTTTTTGGCTGCCGTAAGCATCTCGTCCGTGGGAAGTCCGCCTTTGTATTTAAGCAGCGCTTCCTCCTCTTCTACCAGTTCTTTCATCTGCTGGATGAACCAGACTTTTACCTTGGTCAGTTGATGGATCTCTTCCACCGACGCCCCCTTGCGCAGCGCCTCGTACATGATAAAATGACGGTCGCTGCACGGCGTGATCAGAAGACGCAGCAGATCCTCCTTCGTCATTTCATGATAATTCCTGGCATAGCCCAAACCGTAGCGTCCCGTTTCCAGACTGCGCACCGCTTTCTGGAACGCTTCCTTATATGTTTTTCCGATACTCATGACTTCGCCGACCGCACGCATCTGTGTTCCCAGCTTGTCTTCCACGCCTTTAAATTTTTCAAATGCCCAGCGGGCAAATTTGATCACCACATAGTCGCCGTCCGGCACATATTTGTCCAGTGTGCCGTATTTTCCGCAGGGGATGTCCTTCAGCGTCAGCCCCGCCGCCAGCATCGCCGATACCAGCGCGATAGGGAATCCCGTTGCCTTTGAAGCCAGGGCGGAAGAACGGGAAGTACGCGGATTGATCTCGATCACCACAATCCGGTCGCTGACCGGGTCGTGAGCGAACTGTACGTTCGTTCCTCCGATCACCTGCACCGATTCCACAATCTTGTATGCCTGCTCCTGCAGACGCTTCTGGACTTCCTCCGAAATGGTCAGCATAGGTGCGGAGCAGAACGAATCTCCTGTGTGGACGCCCATGGGATCAATGTTCTCAATGAAGCAGACCGTGATCATATTGTTGTCCGCATCACGGACGATCTCCAGTTCCAGTTCTTCCCAGCCAAGGATCGATTCTTCCACAAGCACCTGGCCCACCAGACTGGCCTGCAGGCCTCTGGCGCAGACCGTCTTCAGTTCTTCCCGGTTGTACACCAGGCCGCCGCCGGCGCCGCCCATGGTATAGGCCGGACGCAGCACCACCGGATAGCCCAGTTTTTCAGCGATGGCAAGCGCTTCGTCCACGCTGTACGCCACCTCGCTTCTCGCCATCTCGACGCCCAGCGCATTCATGGAATTCTTAAACTCGATCCGGTCCTCGCCCCGCTCGATGGCGTCCACCTGGACCCCGATCACCTGTACCTGATATTTTTCCAGGATACCTGCCTTCGCCAGTTCTGCGCACAGGTTCAGTCCGGACTGACCTCCCAGGTTCGGCAGCAGCGCGTCCGGGCGTTCTTTGGCAATGATCTGTTCCAGCCGTTCCACATTCAGCGGTTCTATATAGGTCACATCCGCTGTCTCCGGATCCGTCATGATCGTGGCCGGATTGGAATTAACCAGTACAATCTCATATCCCAGCTTCCGCAGCGCCTTGCACGCCTGGGTGCCGGAATAGTCAAACTCACAGGCCTGTCCGATGATGATCGGGCCGGATCCTATGATCAGTACTTTGTGAATATCTGTTCTCTTTGGCATAGTCCCCTCCTGATATGGTATTAATCTCTCTATTGCCATTATAATAGAGAACAGGGAAAAGGGAAAGAATATTTTCTTCCGGCAGCGCTTTCAAACGGAGCAGTCTCCATATTGCCATATCGCTGTTTCCCGATGCGGCGGCTTCATCACGATAGTCATTGTAAGCGGACAGAAGTGAAGGTATATCCAATCCTTGCGGGCAATTATCGCAGCAATACCGGCAGCCGGTACAGGGAACCGCTATCTTTCTGCGGAGCATACGGCTGATTTTTTCTAATTTTGACAATTCTTCGGGCAGGCCTGCCAGCATGCCGCCGTGGACAGGCTCCATAACCATCACCGGAATGCCTTGTTCTTTTAAAATTTCATATTGCCGCTTTGCCGTTCCCTGATACCAGTCATAGTAATTCAACTGGATCTGCACAAAATCCCAGCAGTTTTTTTTTGAGCAGTTCCCGCAGACAATCCGGTGTGCCGTGGAATGAAAAACCCAAATATTTTATTTTGCCCATACGCTTCTGTTCCTGGAAATAAGGAATACAACCGCAGGCTTCGTAATCTCCGGCTGTCAAGTCGGTGATTCCATGCAGCAGGTAGAAATCGATATACTCTGTTTGAAGCCTGTTCAGCTGTTCCGAAAACTGCGCTTCATAATCCGGATTTGCCTGTACATTAAATTTATCCGCCATATAGAAACTGTCCCGCGGATATTTAGAAAGCGCCCGTCCCAGGACTGCTTCGGATTTTCCGCCGTGATAAATGTAAGCCGTATCATAATAATTCACTCCATGCTGCATACAATAGTCAATCATTTCCCGGGCTTTTGATTCGTCGATGGGGCCGGCAAATCCTGGTTCTGTCTGTGGCAGACGCATAGCGCCCAGCCCCAGTTTGGAAAGTTTAACATTATCTCTGAATCTCTCATATCTCATTCTTGTGTCCTCCTGTCTGATATAATTGAATGTTCATTTATTTAATCATCTAAAAAGAAAGCACCGGGGCGGTGCCCTTTTTAACGCTTAATTGCGTCCCAGCACATTTGAAAAACAACTTCAAAATCCACATCCGGCAGCATGGACTTTTCCTTTCGCCATTCCTTAAAAATCTGCTGGATAGGATAATAGCAGAAACCGATCAAAAGAACCGGGGAAGTCTGTTTCAAAACTCCCTCCTGTACCCCGCGCTGAAAAATCGTGATTATATTCCGGTTATACTGCTCAAGTTCTTCTATCATTTCGTCTGTTGCCATAGGAGAATTACACGCTTGCTCAATGAATAAAAACTCGTCCGTATATTCTTTCATATAACAAAGCAGATTCTTACAGAGTTTTCGGACTGCCTCCTGCACATTCTCCTGCGGATATATATTCCTGCCGCATTCCTCTATCATTTGCTTTTTCACGTCCATATAAACTTTGCGGAACATATCCTCCTTATTTTCGTAGTAGACATAGAGGGTCGCAGCCGATAATCCGGTCGTTTTCGCTATCTTTGACATGGATATGTTGGCAAAACCGATTTCATTGATCAGTCTTATAACCGAACGTTCGTTTTATTTCAATAACAATTGTATAAATCATAATATTACACTCTCAAATACCTGACAGCCGGTTCCCACATCTGTCCACATATGATAAAATAAACCACAATAACCGTTCTGTTTTACCGGCAGAACGCAAAAGAGGGGATGTCTATATGAACTATATTACCACCTGTCCGTCTCCCATCGGAATGCTGACCCTGGCCTCTGACGGCGAAGCGCTGACCGGGCTGTGGATCGAAGGCCAGAAGTATTTTCTGTCCACGCTCCGGAATTCAGCAGAAGAAAACAAGGAACTTGCGGTCTTCCAGTCCGCCCGCAGCTGGCTGAAACGGTATTTTTCCGGCAAAAAGCCGGATATCGGGGAGCTCCTGCTGCGTCCTTCCGGAAGTCCTTTTCGTCAGGAGATCTGGAAACTGCTCTGCCGGATTCCCTATGGAGAAACGACTACATACGGCACACTGGCACGGGAAGCGGCGAAACAGCTGAATCGCAGTACCATGTCGGCCCAGGCGGTAGGCGGCGCTGTCGCGCATAATCCCATCAGCATCATCATTCCCTGCCACCGGGTTATAGGCGCCGACGGCAGTCTGACCGGATACGCCGGCGGCATCGATCTCAAGATCCGGCTTCTGGAACTGGAAGGCGTGGATCTTTCCGGACTCTACGTTCCGAAAAGCAGCTCTGCTCCCTGACCGCGGCGGCAAAGCAGAAAGGAGTTTTTACTATGGAATGGACAGACCAGAAAACCAGGTGCTTCTGGGCCAATCCGAAAAACGAACGGTACATCCGCTATCACGATGAAGAGTGGGGCGTTCCGGTACATGACGATCGGCATTTGTTTGAAATGCTGGTCCTGGAGTCTTTCCAGGCCGGACTGTCCTGGGAGTGCATTCTCAATAAAAGGGAACATTTCCGGGCGGCATTCGATGATTTCGAGCCGGAAAAAGTCTGCGGATACGGAGAAGAAAAGATAAATGCGCTCTGCCAGGATCCGGGCATCGTACGCAACCGCCGGAAAATTGAAGCGGCAGTAGACAATGCGCGTATCTTCCGGACCATCCAGAAGGAATGCCAGAGTTTTTCCAGCTATCTCTGGGAATGGACCAACGGGAAGACCATTTATGAAACAGGGAAAACCCGTTCCGAACTGTCGGACGCGATCTCTGCAGATCTAAAAAAAAGAGGGATGAAATTTGTAGGCACTACGATTGTCTATGCCTACCTGCAGGCAGTGGGAGTTATCTATTCCCATGAAAAAGGATGTTTTCTGGAACATATGCCGCAATAGCCTGTTATATTGACATTTGCGGACAGACATGTTATAAATATCTCATAGTATGAGATAAATTAGGGGAGGGATTATGAATTATCAGGAAAGAGCGAAGGATTTTCTCTATTACATGAAAAAGCTGAATCAGATGCCTGCAATCCGGAATCTAAGCGATTTATCCTCCGGAGAACAGGCAGTGCTTCACTATCTTAGTCTTCAGGACAACAGTATTTCTGCAGGAGAACTGACAAATACTTTCCGTATCCGCAGTTCCCGGACTGCCGCTATCCTGAACGCCCTTGAAAAGAAAGGCTACGCCTTGCGCAGCACTGACCCGACGGACCGGAGGCGCGTACTTATTACCATTACAGATGCCGGCCGGATTGTCGTAGACGAAAAAAGCAATGAAGGCATCGAACATACGGCCGCGTTTCTGGAAATGCTCGGCCCCGAAGACGCGGAAGAGTTTATCCGTATTATCCGGGACGCGGTCACCCGAAATCAGAAAAAGGAGAGTGAATATCATGACAAAATCATTGGCAATTGAAAGAGAGTTCGGAAGCGGAGGCCGCGAAATCGGAAAACTGGTTTCCGATCTGGCGGGAATTCCTTATTATGACGGAAATCTTATGGTCAAGGTGGCAAAAGAAAAAGGGATCTCCCTGGATCTGCTGAAAGAATACGATGAAAAAAATACCGGAAGCATACTTTACAACATTGCTCTTTTCGCCAGCTATAATCAGGGCACAAATCAGTCCAAGATCTATGAACTGTATTATGAAGTGCAGAAAGCAATCAAAAATCTGGCAAAATCCGGTCCTGCCGTATTTGTGGGAAGATGTTCTACAGAGCTCCTGAAGGACAGCGGGCGCGCGGTCAGCGTATACATATATTCCTCCGACACGAAAAAACGAATCGACCGCATCATGCGGACAGAATCCGTATCCGAGTCAGAAGCCAAAAAACTGATGGAGCGCAAAGACCGTCAGCGCAGCGATTATTTTAAATACTGGACGGAGAAAAACTGGAAGGACCGCGGCAACTATGATATGGAACTGAATACTTCTACTCTTCCGCCTGAAGAATGCGCACAGATTCTGCTGCGTGCCATGGGCGTTAACTGATCCCGTATCCGCATTATGCACTGCAGGCATCGTTTCCTATTTTCATCAGGCATTAGACAATTATACTTGATAAAGCTACAATTAAAGAAAACAGGTCCGCTCCTCTGGCGGGAGCAAGAAAGGAGACGCAACTATGGCATATTTGGGTGAGAATATTAAAAAACTTGGCTTCGGACTTATGCGGCTTCCACAAAAAGACGAAAAAATCGATGTGGAACAGGTAAAAAAGATGGTGGATTTGTTCCTGGATGCGGGATTCACTTATTTTGATACCGCATGGGCTTACGCCGGCAGTGAAGAAGCGATCCGGCAGGCTCTGGTGGAGCGGTATCCGAGAGACCGTTACCAGCTCGCCACCAAAAATGCGGCATGGATCAACTGCAAAACCAGAGAAGAGGCAATAGCACAGTTTGATACTTCTCTGGAAAAAACCGGCGCCGGCTATTTCGACTTCTATCTGCTCCACAATCTGGGCGAGTCCAGGACCAAATACTTCGACGATTTTGACATGTGGAACTGGATTCAGGAGAAAAAGCAGGAAGGACTGATCAAACACGCAGGATTTTCCTTCCACTCCACACCGGAAGAACTGGACGAAATCCTGACCGCCCATCCGGAGATGGAATTTGTCCAGCTCCAGATCAACTATGCGGACTGGGAGAATCCGGCCATCCAATCCCGGGCATGCTACGAAGTGGCAAGAAAGCACGGCAAACCTGTGATCATCATGGAGCCGGTCAAAGGCGGTATGCTGGCGACTCCTCCAAAACCGGTGGAAGACATTCTGAAAGCGGCGGAACCGGATTCCTCCGCTGCATCCTGGGGCATCCGTTTTGCCGCTGACCTGGAAGGAATCATCACCGTCCTGTCCGGCATGAGCAGCGTGGAGCAGATGGAAGACAATCTTTCTTACATGAAAGACTTCTCCGGCCTGAGCGCACAGGAGAAAGAGACTTTGAAACGCGCGCAGGAAGCTCTGGCCGCGATTCCTCTGATTCCCTGCACCACCTGCAACTACTGCGCAAAGGTCTGTCCGCAGAACATCGGTATCTCCGGTTCTTTCACCGCAAGAAACCTGCTGACCCTGTACGGAAACAAAGAGACCGCCAAAGGACAGGAGACATGGCTGGTCGGAGGACACGGCAAAGCTTCCGCCACGGAATGTATCAAATGCGGTAAATGTGAGGAAGTCTGTCCGCAGCATATCAAGATCCGGGATCATCTGGAAGAGATCTGCCAGACATTACTCAGCTAAAACAAAACTGTTCTTTATCCGGGTCGTCTTACACGATTGTAAGCTTTCAAAAGAAGACGGGCATGCTATAATGAGGGTATCCTAAATATAAGAATATCAAGGAGGCTTTTCATGAACCGCATTCTTCTTTTGGAAGACGACCCGGGTCTTACCGAGGGTCTTTCCTACACGCTTTCCAAAAACGGGTTTTTCCCCGATATTGCCGGAAGCGTGCAGGAGGCCCGTTCTCTTTTATTTCCCATACATTCTTACGACCTTCTGCTGCTGGATGTCACGCTGCCCGACGGAACCGGTTTTGGACTCTGCAGCGAGATACGGGGCAGAGGAGATCAGACGCCCATCATCTTCCTGACTGCATCCGACGAAGAGACCAGCGTTATCCGGGGACTGGACAGCGGCGGAGACGACTACATCACAAAACCTTTCAAACTGGGGGAGCTCTGCTCCCGGATCCGCGCGCTTCTCAGAAGAAGCACGCTGACAAACCAGCCGGAAGGACGTTACTCTTCCATGCGGCTCGGTTCCGGTCCGGTCCAGGTAGACTGTACATCCGGAAAAGCGTATCTCAACGGGACACCGCTGGAGCTGACCGGGATGGAATACCGGCTGATCTGTCTGTTTCTCCGCAATCCGTCCAGGATCCTGACCAGAGGCCAGATCCTCGACGAACTCTGGGACGGCAATGGAAATTTTGTGGACGACAATACCCTTTCCGTCTATATCCGCCGTCTGCGCGAGAAAATCGAAGAAAACCCTTCCCGGCCGGAACATTTGCTCACGATCCGCGGAATGGGATACCGATGGGAGGAGGACAGCCATGCATCTTCTGTCTGAGAAATCAACACGGCGTCATGCGCTCTTTTTATGTGCCGTGAGCCTTCTCATTATTTTTCTGACCGTCCTGTACAGTTACTATGCGGGATGCCAGACACGGGATCTTATTTATGCGCGGGAATCGGCTCTCGTCTCGTCTCTTCTGGAGGAAGGAGTCTCTTCCTCTGTGCTGGCTTCTGCCCTCAAGAATACTTCTGTCACCGAGAACGGCACTGCCTTCCTTCAGGCGGCCGGGCGCACGGATCAGACTTCCCTGTGGCTTCTTGCCCCCTCCCGCTCTATGTTCCTGCGTTCATTAGCCTGTCTGCTCCCCGCCGCACTTTTCTTTATCCTCCTTATTTTCACCGGATCCTGGTTTTTCCGGCGCCGCAGAGAACAGCTCTACCTGCAGGCATCCCGCATCATTTCGCGGTACGCGGACGGAGATTTTTCCCTCCGGCTTCCCAGAGGAGAGACCGGAAACCTCTACGGGCTCTTTCACTCTGCCGACTGCCTCGCCACCGCCTTCCAGGCGCGCATCGAATCCGAGCACCAGTCAAAAGAATTTCTAAAAGATATGATCTCCGATATCTCCCACCAGCTGAAAACGCCTCTGGCCGCGCTGCGCCTCTACATGGACATCCTGGCTGAAGAACCCGGCAATCCTGAGGCAGTGCGCCGTTTTACCGACCGTTCCGCGCAGTCCATTGACTGGATGGAATCCCTGATCCTGTCTCTTCTGAAGATCATGCGTCTGGACACCGGAAGTATTTCTTTTGAACCGCGTCCTTATCCCGTAGAGGAATTGATGCAAAAATCATCCGAAGATCTGTTCACAAGGGCAGAACAGGAGGGGAAACAGCTGATTCTGGAAGGAGATCCGTCCGTCACTCTGACCTGCGACGCGGACTGGCTGGCGGAAGCCTTCGGAAATCTGATCAAAAACGCGCTGGATCACACAGCCGCCGGAGATATCGTCCGCATAAGCTGGAAGAGTTCACCCGCCATGCTGAGGATCCTTGTGTCCGACAACGGATGCGGCATAGCGCCGGAGGACATCCACCATATTTTCAAACGCTTCTACCGGGGAAAACAGGACCGGCATACACAGGGTATCGGTCTTGGACTTCCTCTCGCCAAATCCGTCATCGAAGGCCAGGGCGGCACGCTGTCCGTACAGAGCTCCCCGGGAAAAGGTACCACGTTTACGGCTTCTTTTCTTACGGAAATGTAAGCAGAAGCGGTCTCTGTGTTCACCTGTCTGTAAGGCGCAGCTGTTATCATTTCTCCTGAAAGGAGCAAGATATCTATGGAGCATGCTGGAACTCTATCCCGCTGCCCGGATCGTGGAGGGATCCTTCCCAGCGGAATCCATGCAGGTCATCGCGACAAAAAGTATCCGGACGCAGCTTCATAAACAGCTGGGAGATTCCATCACACTGGATACGCCGGACGGAGCTCTGACCTTTACCATCTGCGGTTTTACCGGGGACACTTCTATGCTGACAGAACAGGATGCCTTTGGGCTGTTTATGAACATTGACACCTACCGGCTCTGCTTTTCCGATGCCGAAGGCGCCCGCAGCAATGAGCTCTTTGTACAGTTTACGCCGTTCTGCCGCATCCAGCATGTGATACAGGATATCTGCGATCAACTCGGGATTGATGAAAGTACCGTCGGGCAGAATACCAGACTGCTGGCCTTGATGCTTCAGACGGACGACCAGTATATCCTGCAGCTCTATCTGGTTGCCGCCGTCCTGGCTCTTCTGGTATCTCTGTCCGGGATCCTGATGATCTCCAGCAGCCTGAACAGCAGTGTGGCCAGGCGGGTGGAATTTTTCGGGATGCTTCGCTGTCTGGGCGCCACGCCGAAACAAGTGGCCCGTTTTGTACGCAAAGAAGCCCTGAACTGGTGCCGGACGGCCATTCCCCTGGGCCTTATCCCCAGCATTCTGACCATCTGGATCCTCTGCGCTGGGCATCCATCATGCGGCCGGAAACAAAAAACATTTCTTACTGATGGCAGGCTCTTTCGCCCTCAGTGTGATCCTGTTCCTGTGCTTCAGCGTCCTGATCGATTTTATGCGGCACGCGCTGACGCCGCTGCGTCCTTATACGCCGGACCTTTCCATCATCAGCCAGGATAACGCCTGCTCGATCCCGGTCTCTCTCGAAGATGAGATAGCCGCCCACCCGGCGGTAAAACGTGTTTACGGACGAAGCTTCGCCTACAGCCTTCCGGCATCATTTGACGGTCAGACAGCTGTCATAAACCTGGTCTCTTATGAAACATACCAGTTTGGCTGGGCAGAGAGCGCGCTTCTGGAAGGATCCCTGGAAGCCGCCGAGCGCGGAAACGGAGTCCTGGTGGAATACAATGCCTCCTGCCCTGTCTCTGTGGGAGATATCATGGAGATCGAGACTTCAGACGGCACACATCAGATCCCGGTAGCAGGGCTTCTATCCTACACGCCTTTCAGCAAAGTGGAAGGAGAAGAAAACGTGATCTGTTCCGAAGCGTTATTTCAGAAATTTACCGGTGAGCGCCGGTATACCATCATAGACATCCAGCTTACTCGGGACGCTTCTGACCAGGACGTGGAAGAACTGCGGGCAATGACGGACAGCAATATGACCTTTTCGGATCAGAGAATGAGCAACAACGAGGTGCGGGGCGCCTATTATTCTTTTTCCATGTTTGTATACGGTTTTCTCGCCATCATCGCTCTGATCGCAGTCTTCAATGTTGTCAACGGCATTGCCATGAGCGTGTCCGCGCGCATGAAAGAATACGGAGCCATGCGCGCCATCGGCATGAGCCCCGGTCAGCTCACACGGATGATCGCGGCGGAAACAGCCGTCTATGTGGGCGGAGGTGTCTTCATCGGCTGCGCTGCCGGACTTCCTTTAAACTGGTTATTATACAATTCTGCCATTTCCAGCCGTTGGGGCACCCCCTGGCCTCTGCCGGCCATCTCTCTCCTGGTCATCCTGGCCTTCGTGATCCTGGCAGCGGTCGTCGCTGTCGTCGGACCATCCAGGCAGCTTAAGGAGATGTCCGCGGCGGATACGGTAAACAGAGAATAATATTCATATGAAAAAGCCGCCGGATGCGATGCGCATCCGACGGCATATCTTCCTGCCCGCGGCTTATACAATATCATTTCTTCTGATATATCCCGGTGTCTCCGGATCGGCGATGATTTCTTTCATCTTCGTGACTCTCGCGTTCTTGTCCACGACCTGTCCTTCGATATGTACGCCTTCTCCGATCACCACATTGGTGAGAAGAATACAGTTCTTCACCACTGCCCCCGGTTTGATCACGCACTCACGTCCAACCACGGAATTTTCCACGGTTCCCTCGATGGTGCAGCCGTTTGCCACAAACGATCTCTTCACATCAGCCGTCTCAAAATACTGGGTAGGACAAGAATCATTGGTCCTGGTATAAATCGGCCAGGAATCGTTAAACACCGCTTTTGCCGTCTTCAGATCCAACAGAGACATATTTCCGTCATAATAACTCTTGAAATCGGTGATCGGCGCGAAAAATCCTCTGTGCGCCACTCCGCGGATATCCATCTCGCTGCATTTATCATTGATAATCATACGGAGCGTATACATGGAAGACGTCTTCTGCGCCTCTTTCAGGAGTTCAATGAACACCTCTTTTTTCATAACATAGGTATCCATGAAAATATTGCGGTTTTTCAGCTTTCCATTGTTCCGCTCGAAGGACTCTACGCCTTTCTGGCGGTTCAGATTCACGCAGTAGCAGTTCTGATATGCCTCTTTTGCGTTGTCTACGGAATGGTACAGCACCGTGATGTCCGCCTCGGACTCAATGTGAGTCTTCAGCAGCGCATCAAAATCCTGCGTGTAAACCATGTACGCCGGAGCGATCACCACATGCGTATTGGAGGTATTCTCAATATGCTCCAGATTTGCCATATATGCTTTTACATCCGTATTGTAGTAATCATTTTCCTCCTGGGAATCCGTAAACATGATCTGCACGTATCCGCTCTTGGAATTAATATTAAAATGACGTCCGGTTCCGATATGCTGTACTAAAGACTGAGGTCTTCTTCTTACATATACCTGGATCCGGTCGATACCGCTGTTGGAAAAGTTGGAAATCGGAAAATCTATCACCCGATATCTTCCAAGGAAAGAAAACGCTCCTATTGAACGATAATTCTCCATCCCGTCTACCCAAATATGGTTTTCAGAAAAGCTTACAATTCCTAATGCTCTTGCCATAGTCAACCTACCCCTTTTACATTTTTCGCTATCAGTTCGATGTGTTCGCTGTTCGCGTCGCCCACCACTGCCTGACTGCCAATTTTTACTCCGTCCGCTACCAGGGCGCGCTGTACAACCGCTCCTGCCTCTACAATAGCTCCCGGCATCAGTACGCTGTCCAGAACCTGTGCGCCTTCGCCTACCTGAGCGCCGGTAAACAGCACAGAATTATGTACTTTCCCTTCTACCGCGCATCCCTGAGTAATATACGCGTTCTTTACATCCGCTGTTTCAGAAATGTACTGCGGGAATGTGGGGGTATCTTCCGTATAAATCTTCCAGGTACGGTCGTCCAGATTCAGGCCGCTCTTCTTGTCCAGCAGATCCATATTGGCTTCCCAAAGGGAATCGATCGTTCCCACGTCTTTCCAGTATCCTTTGAATTTATACGCAAACAGTCTCTTTCCGTCATTCAGAAGCGTCGGAATGATGTCTTTTCCAAAGTCATGGTTCGAAGACTCATTCTTCATATCTGCCACCAGCATCTTACGCAGCAGCTTCCAGTTAAAAATATAGATACCCATAGAAGCAAGATTGCTCTTCGGATGTTCCGGTTTTTCCTCAAATTCTACAATCTGGCCGGTCTCCGTATCTGTATTCATGATACCAAAACGGCTTGCCTCTTTCATAGGCACTTCGATTACGGCGATCGTCGCGTCCGCATTATTTTCTTTATGATACTTCAGCATCTTCGCATAATTCATTTTGTAAATATGGTCGCCGGACAGAATCAGAATATACTCCGGCTCATAGCTGTCTACAAAATCAATATTCTGGGAGATCGCGTCCGCTGTTCCCCGGTATACATTCAGATTCACATCCGATTTTTCACGGGGCGGCAGCACGAATACGCCGCTGTCACGGGCATCCAGACCCCAACTGCTTCCTCCTGCCACATAACTGTTCAGGAGCACAGATTCATACTGCGTCAGAACACCGACAACATCAATGCCGCTGTTCGCACAGTTACTCAGCGGAAAATCGATAATCTTATACTTTCCGCCATACGCCACAGCCGGTTTTGCGACCTTATTGGTAAGATCGTGCAGACGGGAGCCTCGCCCACCGGCCAGAATCATTGCCAACATGCTATTCTGTTTCATAAGAAAGATCCTCACTTTCATTTAAATACTTTATTATTATACAATTTTATGAAAAAGAAAGCAATTTCTGCTTTAGTTTTTTTCGCTTTTGCACAATTATCTCAACAAAACCCAGCTATTACAGGGCCAACTTTGTGCATTTTGCCCATATGTCAATCGGGTGTTCTTCCATTTTCCGCTTTTGTTCCCTTTTTTTGTCTTTTTTCTCCGTAACCATGGTTCCCGGCTTCACCCGTAAGTGATTTTGTCACAGAAGTATTTCCGTAAAACCGTTATTATCAGCTCATAAAACAAAACAAGAAAAGGAGGACAAAAAATGTCTGCTGTCAACATTAATAAAACCAATTTTCAGGAAGAAGTAACCCGCTCTGACAAACCTGTTCTGCTGGACTTCTGGGCTCCGTGGTGCGCTCCATGCCGTATGGTTGTTCCCATCATAGAAGAGATCGCCGACGAACGCCCCGACATCAAAGTCGGAAAAATCAATGTGGATGAGCAGCCGGAACTGGCCAGTCAATTTCATGTAATGAGTATCCCTACATTAGTGGTGATGAAAAACGGCAAAATTGTGAATCAGGTCATGGGGGCCAGACCTAAGGCAGCTATCCTCGCAATGATCTGAGACCGAAGAAAATCTTATTCTTGACAGATAATACAGATTCTCCCATTATATAAACAGACATTCATACCAGTGTCGGAAGGGAGATATTCAAGAATGAACAAAAGAATTGCCGGGAAATTACTGAACTGTTACCAACAGCTTGCCGAGGCTGCCGGATTGCGGCTGAACGAAGAAGAAGGCACAATGTACGGAACCTACGGCGGCTACCAGATGCTTGTCCATCCATTTGTTTCCGGTTCCAGAGCATATTTTTACATGTTGACCGTGGAGATTGCCGCTCAGGCGCGGGATTCTTCGCTCACAAAACAGGACTGCAAGATTTACAAAAAGGAACACCGCAATGTATCCTCTCTGGCGCAGAATCAAAATCTGATTACCATGACTTTGAAAAGTACATCGAACCAGGAAAAATTACGCGCTGTCTTTTTAGAGGAACTTCAGAATCCCAGCAGGAATCCAGGGCTGCGGGCGAAAATGTCATCGGCGGCATTGTAGGCGCGCTTCTTGGCACGCTTATCGGGGTTGTCTGTATTATTATTCTGAGCCAGCTCGGATACGTGGCAGCCTTGTCCGGAGTTGTTATGGCAGTCTGCACTCTGAAAGGATATGAGATGCTCGGCAGGAAGCTCTCGAAGAAAGGCATCATAATCTCCTGCATCCTTATGATTGTCATGACTTACGCGGGGGACCGTCTTGACTGGGCTATCGTTGTTGCCAGAGAACTGGCATGGGATGTCTTTACTTCCTACCAGGCAATCCCATGGCTTCTTCAGGAATTTATCATTGAGCCGTCTGTCTACTGGGGTAATCTGGCAATGGTTTATGTATTTCTTCTTCTTGGAGCCGTGCCCACTATTATCAGCACTTTAAAAAACAAAAAAATCCAGGGGACAATCACCCGGATCGATTAAAAAATACCAGGCCGTCTGTTCTCTTTCCGAAACAGACGGCCTGCCTCATATCAGACTCATTCAATCTTTTAATATCAGTTCCACCGGGCAATGATCGCTGCCCATCTGCTGTGTCAGAATTCTGCTGTCTTCGATGTGATCTTCATATCCCTCTGACACCAGAAAATAATCGATACGCCACCCCGCATTCTTCTCTCTGGCCTTAAAGCGGTAAGACCACCAGCTGTAGACCCCTTCCAGATCCGGATACAGATAGCGGAAAGAATCCACAAATCCGGACGCCAGCAGGTCTCTCATTTTCTGACGCTCCTCATCCGAAAATCCGGCATTGCCGCGGTTGGTCTTTGGATTCTTCAGATCGATCTCTTCCTTCGCCACATTAAAATCCCCGGTGACGATCACCGGTTTTTTCTCCTTCAGGGCTCCCAGATACGCGCGGAAGTCGTCCTCCCACTCCATCCGGTAATCAATACGCGCCAGTCCCTGCTGTGCATTAGGCACATAGACATTGACCAGATAATATCCGGGATATTCCAGGGTGATCGTCCTGCCTTCCGTATTGTGACGGTCCAGTCCCAGATCATAGGACACATTCAGCGGCACTTCTTTCGTCAGGACCGCTGTTCCTGAATAGCCCTTTTTCTGAGCGCTGTTCCAATACACCGTATAATCTCCAAAATCAAAATCAGCCTGATCCGGCTGCATCTTGGTCTCCTGCAGGCACAGCACATCCGGCTGCTCCCGCTCTACAAAATCCATAAATCCTTTCGTCATGCAGGCCCGCAGACCGTTCACATTCCAGGAATAGAGTTTCTTCATGGTATTCTCCTTTATAAAATGACAAGCAGGACGATAAGCCGGGTTATGTCGTTGAGCAATCATCTATCTAGACGTGCTGTTGCCAGCACGCTCCAGCGACCTACCTGAAGCTGACGGGCCGCCATATGCTTCTGCTTGGTCTTGCTTCGGATGGGGTTTACATGTGCCCCGTCTGTTACCAGCCGGGCGGTAGTCTCTTACACTGCCTTTCCACCCTTACCAGGAATAATCCTGGCGGTTTATTTCTGTTGCACTGGCCTTGGAGTCACCTCCACCGGACGTTATCCGGCATCCTGCCCTGTGAAGCCCGGACTTTCCTCACCTGATATACATCAGCCGCGATTGCCTGTCCTACTTGCCGTTTCTATATTCTATCCTACTGAAATACCTCTGTCAAGCGCCGAAGTCCTGCCGCTTATTCTGTCTGTTCCCTCCGGATCTGTATTTTTTCCTCATGTTTCGCAAATACAGTCTCAAATACAGCCCACAATACGCCAAACAGCACCACCGCTCCGATCACATCCAACGCGGAATGTTGTTTGGTGAACATAGTGGAGAGAATGATCGCCGCAGCGAAAAATCTGCCGACCCAGATGCCTGCCTTTGGAAGCCGGTCTCTCTGAAGCTCCAGCGTATACTGCAGAGCCAGGGTCACATACGCGTGCATGCTTGGGAATACCGCTTTCGGCGTATCCACAGACTGTACAAACTTCATCAGCCAGCCGCTGAGCGTCGCCGTATCATAGGTAATGCTCTCCCGGAAATCAAGGCCCGTCGGCCACAGATAAGTGATCAGCAGGAAAATGTTCATACCCATGGTCAGGATCAGAAGCGCTTTCGTATAGTCTTCCCCATCCAGGTTCCTGACCGCCAGCACCGCGCAGACAATGATATACGGGAACCAGCTCAGATACGGGAAAATAAACGCCGGCACATGCGGGATTACATCATCCAGCCGGCAGTGAATAATCGTCACCTGCTCCGGCGGAAAAATCTCCTGGTACACGAACAGCGACATATAAACCGCAAACCAGACCGCCAGCAAAACCAGATGCTTCTTTCTGATAAATTCTTTCATTTCTATAGCCCCATTTCACTTTGAAACATTTTCTGAATGCGCTTCTAGTCTAGCTGTCTTGTCCTGTTTTGTCAAGAAAACTTCATTTTCTCTTTACAACTTCTAAACATGCTCCTATACTGGGGAACGGAATATTTGTATGAGGAGGAATCATCGTGAATATGCAGACAGAAACCGTCAGCCAAAACGGGCTTATGACGGATGGAAATATTTTGAAAAAAATTATCTTTTTCTCTGTTCCGCTGATTCTTGGAAATCTGCTGCAGCAGCTTTACAATACCGCAGATTCCATCATCGTTGGAAATTTTGTGGGAAGCAATGCGCTTGCCGCCGTAGGGTCCAGCACTTCGCTGATCAATCTGCTGATTGCTTTCAGTCAGGGCGCAGCCGTCGGAGCGGGCGTTGTTGTCTCTCAATATCTGGGCGCAGATGACCGCAAAGGAATCCGCGACGCTGTACACACTTCCATGGCTATCGCGCTGATTCTGGGAATCGCGCTGACTATCGGAGGCGTATTTTTAAGCCGGCCTCTGCTTTTATGGATGCATACGCCCCAGGATGTCCTGGCAGATTCCGTCGCCTATCTGCAGATCTATTTCGGCGGCGTCGTGTTTAATGTTCTCTACAATATGGCTTCCGGCATTCTGAACGCCGTCGGCAATTCCAAGCGTTCCCTGCTCTATCTGGGTTCTGCTTCCATCACGAATATTGTACTTGACCTTCTTCTGGTAAGAGGATTCCATATGGGTGTCGCAGGAGCCGCTATCGCCACCGATATCAGCCAGCTTGTCTCCAGTGTCCTCGCAATTGGATTTCTGATGCGCGTTCCGACCTCCTACCGGATCAGTCTCCGCCAGATCCGCATCCAGAAGAAAATGGCGTCCCGCATTATCCGGATCGGTCTTCCTACCGGCATCCAGAACATGGTCATCTCTTTCTCCAATGTTCTGGTTCAATCCAGCGTAAACAGGTTCGGCGCCGATGCCATGGCCGGCTTCGGCGCTTACATGAAAATCGACGGCTTTAATATTCTGCCGGTCACAAGCTTCAGTATGGCTGTCACGACATTTACCGGTCAGAATTACGGCGCAGGGAAGATTGACCGGGTCAAAAAAGGCATGTGGGCGACTCTTGCCATGGGATTTCTTTATACCGTCGCCACAGGAGCGCTGCTGCTTCTCTTTTCTGATCCTCTGATGCGTATGTTCACTGACAACACGGCCGCAATCGCCTACGGCGAACTCACGATGCGGTATTTCTGCCCGTTCTATTTTCTGCTGAGTATCCTGCACGGGCTTGCGGGAACGGTAAGAGGCACCGGAAAAAGCATCCCTCCGATGGTGATTCTTCTGGTTTCCCTGTGCCTGTTCCGCATCGTCTGGATTCAATGGATCCTTCCGTTTTTTCCGGCAATTGACGGCGTCTTCGTCCTCTACCCGGTCTCCTGGCTGCTGGGCGTGATCCTGATGGTTCTGTACGCGTGGAAAGGCCGCTGGCTTCCGCAGAATAAAGTAAAATAGAAATCCCCGGTGCAGCTTACAGATCTGTAACTCTGTATTCATCTGTGTGTAAGCTTCCTCTGCTATGTTTTTATTATAGGAGGAAGCTATATGAAACATTTTGTATGCCTGATAGGTGCCTCCTCCTCAGGATTTTTTATGAGGTTTGAAAAGGCATAAAAAATCCAGGAGCCATATCTCCCGGATTTTTCATACTTCTATATGCAATTGATTCCTACACATGAAAATAGCTTCCGCCGATAAATTCCCGAAGAATGGAATTATTCGGAACCCGCTCGCTGTCGATCCCCAGGAAGTAATCCAGGAATTTCAGAAGGCGTTTTGCCTCCGGATATTCCGGATCTTCCGGGCGGATACTGAACAGAAGCGGTTCCGCGTACTGCTTCAGCACAGCCAGTTCGTAGACCAGCGCGGAATTGAACACCACGTCGGCGGTCTCCTGATAGGGGAAAATATTTTCATCCTCTCCCCTGCGCACAGACGGCCACATGGCGATAGTCCTCCGGGCAGAGGATCCCCGTGTCCTGGCGTCCCGCACGATCCGGCGGAGCAGGCGTCCGTCCGTCGTCGGAATCCGGTTATGCTCGTCCACGTTCAGCTGCGTAAGCGCGCTCAGATAAATTTTGAATTTATTCTCCTTCGGCAAAGAATAGGATAATGCGTCGTTCAGACAGTGGATTCCTTCGATCACCAGCACATCGTCGCGCCCCAGCTTAAGTTCGTTGCCCTTATACTCTTTCTTTCCGGTCAGAAAATTGAATGTGGGCAGGGCTACTTTCTCTCCCCGCAGAAGCGCCTGCATCTGGCTGTTGAACAGCTCAATGTCCATGGCTCCCAGACATTCAAAATTATAGTCGCCGTTTTCGTCCCGCGGCGTGTCTTCCCGTTCCACAAAATAATTGTCCACAGCAATAGGATGAGGTTTCAGTCCGTGCGCCATCAGCTGGATAGACAGCCTGTGGGAAAAAGTTGTCTTGCCGGAAGAAGACGGACCGGCGATCATGATCAGTTTCTTATCCTCCCGGGATGCGATCTGCGCCGCGATGTTTCCCAGTTCTTTCTCCATCATGGCTTCCTGGGCGAGAATGATATTGCCGATCTCCCCGTCCACAATCTTCTCGTTCAGCGCCCCGACCGTACCTGCACCCAGTACCGTGCTCCATTTCCCGGAATTTTTCAGCGCGGTAAATACTTTATACTCCGGCGCGAAAGGAGCCAGTTTACCCGGATCTTTCATGGGCGGGAACTCCAACACAAATCCTTCGTCAAACGGAATCAGGTCAAAACATTTCAGGTATCCGGTATCGGGCGCCATATATCCATAATAATAATCCTCGAATCCGTCCAGGCAGTATACGTTGACTGTTGAACTTCTCCGGAAACGGAACAGACGCGCCTTATCCTTCATGCCGTGCCGTTCAAAATGTTCGATGGCTTTTTCCACCGGAAGGCTTTTCTTTTCAATAGGCACTGCCTGCGCGGCCAGCTCCTCCATCCGCTCTTTTACAGATGTCAGAAAACGCTCATCCACTTTCATGTCCTGTGCCGTACAGTAAAATCCTTCGCTGACTGTGAAATGAACACGGATGCTTCGCGCCGCTTCCATGCCTGCCACATCGGATACCGCTTTCAACATAAGGAGTACGGCGCTTCTCTTATACGTCTCATATCCCGCCTTATCGCTGATGGTCAGAAATTCCACACTGCAGCCATCCTCTGCCGTGCGAAACAGTTCTCTCATTTTATGCCTCTCTTTTTCCAGAACCAGCACAATAGGATATTCATAATCTTTCTGATACGCATCGGCCAGTTCTCTGTATGTCATATCGTCCCTGATATCAACTTTCTGACCTGCAACGAATATGCGCTTCATCTCCTGCACCTTCCTTATAAGTCTGTTTTTAAATTACCGCAAAAGGATGGCGGACCGGCACGCAGGAGATACGGACTCCGCTTAAAGTCTTCTCCAGATATGCCTTAACGTCCTCCATAAAAATATGCTCGATCCCGTAATGTCCCGCATCGATGATACACATCCCCTGGTCCACCGCGTCAATCCCTGTATGGTGGTCAATATCCCCGGTAATATAGACATCGCATCCAAAACGAAGAGCCTCCTTCATCGTGCTCTTTCCTGCTCCCGGACAGATCGCCGCCGAATAAACTTCCTTATTCAAATCTCCGAAAATCTTCACGTTCGGTATCCCGTAAGCCTTCTTGACTTTCTCCGCGCATGCTCTCAGAGTCATCCTCTCCGGCAGCACGCCGACTCTGCCGATGCCCTCTCCGTCTTTGACTTCCTCCAGCACCGTGCATTCCTGCAGATCCATCATCCTGGCCGCCAGATCCGCCATCCCTCTGGTATCATAATTTGTATGCATGGCATAATAAGAAATGTCATGACGGATCAGGGCGAGAAGCCTGCGGCCATTCATATCTTCATCCGTCACTCTTTTGATTGCGGAGAAAAGCATGGGATGATGGGTAATCAGCATGTCGGCCTCCTGCTCCACAGCCGTCTGTACTGTCTCATCTGTGGCATCCAACGCCAGCAGGATCCTTTTCACTTCTTTATCGCGTCTTCCTGCCAGCAGCCCCACGTTATCCCACTCACAGGCGTATTCCGGTGAATACTCCCGCTCTATTGCACAGCAAATCTCACTGCATTTCATATTCTGTTTCCCCTCTCTTCTGCCGGGAGATTCCGTACAGCGCTTCTTCCAGCCGGCGCTTTTCTTTTTCCAGTTCTCCCATACGGACAGAATTTTCCTGTCCGTGCTCTTTCAGCCGCCTCCGGATATTTTCATTTTTCCTCAGTTCATTCCGTATATAGGCTTCAAAGACCGCCGGAGATTTCTGCCGATCCGTACTCCCATAATACAGTTCCACTTCTCCCGGTGTCTGCTGTTCTCCGTGAACCGCTTTCATTATAGGATAAAACTTTCCCGCGTCCTGTACCATGTCTTCCTCTGTGATCCGGTATCCATTTTCACAGAGCCATTTTCTCACCAGATGAATCTCTGACTGCGGCTGCAGGATCAGCTCCTTCACGTCGCACAGACAGTGCGCTCCGCCCTTCAGGATCCTTACAGTTAATGCTCCTCCCATACCTGCAATCAGCACCGTGTCTGCTTCTCCTGCCCGCAGCGCAGTCAATCCATCCGACAGCCTGGTTTCTATGTATGCAGAAAGCTTCTGCCCGCGGATATGCTCTTCTGCTCTCTTCAGAGGTCCCGGATTCACATCCATGGCCACTGCGAAGGAGATCCTTCCCCCGAGCACCAGAGCGATCGGTATATATCCATGATCCGTTCCCACATCTGCAAGCCGGCTCCCATACGGGACTTTGGAGGCCAGCCGCTCCATCCTTGCGGAAAGCTGCATGGCTTACTCCAGAAAGTCCTTTAATTTCCGGCTGCGGCTGGGATGACGGAGTTTGCGCAGAGCTTTCGCCTCGATCTGACGGATACGCTCGCGGGTGACGTTGAACTCCTTGCCCACTTCTTCCAGGGTCCGTGCCCGTCCGTCATCCAGTCCGAAACGCAGGCGGAGCACTTTCTGTTCCCTCTCAGTCAGCGTGCTCAAAACCTCCACCAGCTGTTCCTTCAGAAGCGTAAACGCCGCTGCCTCTGCCGGTACCGGAACATTGTCGTCCTGGATAAAATCGCCCAGATGGCTGTCCTCTTCTTCTCCGATCGGCGTCTCCAGAGACACCGGCTCCTGGGAGATCTTCAGGATTTCGCGCACCCGTTCCACCGGCATATTCATCTCTGCCGCGATCTCCTCCGGCTGCGGCTCTCTTCCCAGTTCCTGAAGAAGCTGGCGGGACACGCGGATCAGTTTATTGATGGTTTCCACCATGTGCACCGGGATACGGATCGTACGTGCCTGGTCTGCGATGGCCCTGGTGATTGCCTGACGGATCCACCAGGTCGCGTAAGTACTGAATTTATAGCCTTTGCGGTAATCGAATTTTTCCACCGCTTTGATCAGACCCAGATTGCCCTCCTGGATCAGATCCAGAAACAGCATGCCGCGGCCCACATAACGCTTCGCGATGCTGACTACAAGACGCAGATTCGCCTCCGCCAGACGTTTTTTGGCTTCCTCGTCTCCCTGCTCCATCCGTTTCGCCAGCTCGATCTCTTCTTCCGCGCTCAGAAGCGGCACTTTGCCGATCTCCTTCAGATACATACGAACCGGATCCTCGATGCTGACGCCATCCGGCACGGACAGATCGATCTGTTCCATATCCACTTCATCTTCATCCGTCAGGATGATATTGGCGTCGTCATCGTCATCCGTGATCCGAAGCACGTCAATATTGTTGTGTTCCAGAAAATCCAGAATCTTTTCAAACTGTTCTGCATCCAGATTCATATCGCTGAAAAAATCACTGATCTCCTGATACTCCAGCACATTCTTTTTCTTTTTTGCCAGTGCAAGTAATTCTTTCAGTTTATCGCTGAATTTGGTTACATTTTCTTCCATATTGGTTCTTCCTTCCATAATTGTTCATATTTTATCCTTAATCCAAAGAAATATGCAATTTCTCCATATCCCGGCGCTTCTGCACGATTTCCCGAAGCTTGTCCATATCGCCCGGATCCATATGCTCCGTCTGCCAGGAAATGCTGTTCTGCTTTACTCTCAGGATTGTTTCCTGTAATGCCTTCTCTTCTCCCCCTCTGCCGGACAGGGATGGGATCGACTGCTCCAAAAGCTCTGCCAGCTTCTGCTGGTCCTCTTCTTCTGTAAACTGCTGGAAAAGCGCCGCCGGATTCAGCTTTCCTTCCCCGGCCTGCACGGACAGCAGCTCGGCCACTCTCCGGCAGAAAGGATCGGTAAAATCCTCCGGTTCCACATAGCGGACAATGTTCCGGTACAGCTTCAGATCAGAACTCATCCAGCTGAGCAGTAATTTCTGCGGACGGAGGCTTCTGTCCTCCGTTTTTTTACGCCGCTGGCTGAGAGGAGCAAGCGGCTTGTCCTCCCTCCGGATCTCACCCAGATGCTCTCCCACCTGGCTGACCATCCGCGTCAGCTCCTGATAGGTCAGATGATAGCGTTCCGCCACCGCTTCAATATAATTATTCCGCTCAATCCCCGCTTCAAATTCCAGGAGTTTTTTTGAAACCTCCCTGAAGAATGCCGTCTTGCTCTCCGGTTCCCGGAAATTATATTGTCGCTCCAGGATGCGCAGCTCGAAAAAGAAGCTGCTCTCCGCCTGATCTATCCGTTTCTGGAACTCATCGGCACCCAGGGCCTTGATGAATTCATCCGGATCCTTATATGGCTCCATATTGATGACCTTTGCGGTCAGTCCCGCGTCCTTCAGGATAGGGATAGCCCGCATGGCCGCCCGTACTCCCGCGTCATCGCTGTCATAAGTAAGCAGGACTTCATTGGTATAACGCTTCAGCAGTACTGACTGCTGCTGGGTGAAGGCAGTCCCCAGCGATGCCACAGCCTGATTGAATCCCGCCTGGTGCATGGCAATTACATCCATATATCCTTCGCACAGGATGAGATTGGATTTTCTGGAAACCCTCGCCAGATTCAACCCGTAAAGATTGCGGCTCTTGTCAAAGGCCCTCGTCTCCGGGGAATTGAGATATTTAGGTTTTCCATCGCCCATCACACGGCCGCCGAACCCGATAACCCTGCTGCGGATATCCATAATAGGAAATATCACCCGGTTCCAGAACTTGTCATACATGCCATGCTTTTCATCCGCCTGAAACAGCCCGGACTCTTTCAACAGGTAATCCGAATAGCCTTTGCCCTTCAGATACCGGTACAGTTCACTGCCGCTTTTTCCGGCGTATCCAAGGCCGAATTGCTGCATGGTCTTTGCTGAAAGCCCTCTTCCGGTCAGATAATCCATTCCCAGTTTGCCTGCCGGTTTGCGCAGAAGGTAATAATAATAACTGGCTGCCAGTTTGTTCACTTCCAGAATCTGTGCCTTCAGATCGGCTTGTTTTCTTTCTTCGGGGGATACTTCCCGGTCTGGCAGCTCTACGCCCGCCCGGTCCGCCAATGTCTTCAGAGCTTCCGGAAATGTCAGATTCTCATATTCCATAACGAATTTAAAGACGTCCCCTCCAGCCCCGCAGCTGAAACAATGATAGATCTGACGGGACTGATTGACTGACATGGATGGATTGCGGTCATTGTGAAAGGGACAGATTCCCACATAATTGCTGCCTTTTCTCTGCAGCCTGATATACCCGGATATCACGTCCACGATATCGCTTCTCGACCGGATCTCTTCTACCAGATCCTGTGAATAGTAGTTCATGAAATCACCTGATTTCTCTTAGTATCTCCAGGAAGCCGGAATAAAGAATTCCTGGAATTTGGCTATGGCGTACTGATCCGTCATACCCGATATATAATCGCACACGCTTCGTTCCTGGGTCTCCCCGGACTGCCACATGCGCTCCACATATTCGTTGGGAAGCAGTTCCGGATGATCCATATAGTAGCGGAACAGCTCCTTCACTATATGAATCGCCTTTTTTTCTTCTCCTTTTGCCTTAGGGTTGGTATACACATGCTCAAACATAAATTTACGCAATCCATGAAAAGCGAATTCTACTTCTTCCGACATCCGGATATCCGGCACGCCGCTGCTCTGCCCCACAATGTCGTGAATCAGCGTATTCAGTCTTTCCCGGGTACTGTGTCCCAGAATATCTGTATATGTACGGGGCAGTTCATCCTCCCGGATAATCCCTCCCCGGATCGCGTCGTCCGCGTCATGGTTAATATAAGCGATCTTGTCCGAATAACGGACAATCTTCCCTTCCAGCGTGGATGGATGACCGGCCGTCTGATGATTGAGGATCCCGTCTCTCACTTCCCAGGTCAGATTCAGTCCTCTTCCTTCTTTTTCCAGCCGCTCCACGATCCGCACGCTCTGCCGGTTGTGGGCAAACCCTTCGCTGCAGACCTCGTTCAGCGCCCGCTCGCCGGCATGTCCAAACGGCGTATGCCCCAGATCGTGTCCCAGCGCGATGGCCTCCGTCAGATCCTCGTTCAGCCGAAGCGCTCTGGCGATCGTCCTGGCATTCTGCGACACTTCCAGAGTATGGGTCAGTCTGGTCCGGTAATGATCTCCTTTGGGCGTCAGAAACACCTGTGTCTTGTGCTTCAGCCTGCGGAACGATTTACAGTGCAGGATCCGATCCCTGTCTCTTTGGTAAACCGGACGGATATCACAAGGCGGCTCGTCCACGTCTCTTCCTCTGGAATTGCAGCTCAGGGACGCATAAGGACTCAGAAATTCTTTTTCCCAGTTTTCCACGTTTTCACGAATCGTCAACTTCCATCCCTCCTCGCAAAAATTCCCTTTATTATATATCTATTCCATATAAAATGCAAAAATCCTTCTTTTTTCAAATTTTTTTAATCCGGGGATATTCTTTCTTTCCTACCATATATTTTTTCATATAGGCAAATGTATAATCTTCTCCCTTCGCGTCCAGCATACACAGGATATATTCCAGAAGAGCCCTGGTTTCCTCATGGATCATATAGCCGTCCTTCCCTTTTTCATAATACATCAGCGGGGAATGCTGTGTATATTTCTTTCCTTCATACACTTTGGAAGCGGCAATCCGGTCCATGATCATCTCATTGACATACCGAAGCGGCATCTTCATGCCTGCCATGCCTTTCACCGGACCTGTACTGTAATCGATCCAGTATTCATAATGATGTTTATTGCGGCCTTTGTGATGCAGCCAGGCAGAAGAGTACCCTTTCTGCTCCCTTTCTGCGTTGTTTGGGCTGCGGTAGCCCTGATAATATTTACATCCCGGCCAGAATTCTGCCGGAGAATATTTTGACAGATCATGGGTCAGCCCCTGCCAATACATCCCCACCCGGAAACAATGCCGCGCCACCACGATCTTGTGCTCTGTGATCGTATGGAAATGTCTCCAGATATTAATCATTTTCATGTGTCTCACCTGTCAGTATCCATATAGTTCTGGGAGGAACCGCCGCCATCTTCTGGTCTTCCAGCAGTATCTTTTCCTCTTCCTTCAAAAAGGTCGATGCCCCTTCCCTGCCGGTGTCTGCCAGCAGATACCAGCTCTGACCTGCGGGGAGCGTAGGAAGCGCGATCTCATGTTCAATCATATGCATATTGTAGAGAACATACAAAATGCGGTCTCCCGTATATTCGCCGGCATACAGGATACCCATCTGCCGGTTGTAGCTTTCAAACTCCCCGTACCAGGCCCGGGTTCCGTGATAGGACAGATCCGGCATGCCTTTTGACAGATAGTCGCTCATCACATATGGCTTTCTTCGCCCGAACGCTGCATGACGGCCGCGGAAAGCGATCGCCTCCCGGACAAATTCCTGCATCTGGCGGTCATATTTCTTTCTGCTCCACTGTATCCAGGAGATTTCGTTGTCCTGGCAGTAGGCATTATTATTGCCTCTCTGGGAATTTCCCATCTCATCTCCGCCATAGACAGCCGGAACTCCCTGGGACAGCAGCAGGATCAGGAACGCATTGCGCATCTGACGTCTTCGGAGAGACTGCAGCGCTTTTTTGGACGTAGGTCCCTCTTCACCGTAATTGCAGCTGTGATTGCAGTCTGTCCCGTCCCGGTTGTCTTCCCCGTTGTCTTCATTGTGCTTCACATCGTAAGAAACCGCGTCCGCCAGGGTAAATCCATTGTGGCAGGCTATGTAATTGATCACCGCCTGCTGCGCCGGATTTCGTCTCATACTCTCGGAGATCTGCCACAGTGTATCCTCATCTCCTTTCAGGAAGCGGCGCGCTTTGATCATAAAATCATCGTTATACTCCGCCAGCCGCCGGAATGTCGGCTGATAATCCGATTCATAGATCCTTTCCAGGGGAAAATATTCACTCATAATCTTCGTTCTGGACAGCAGAGGCTCCCATGACAGACAGATCAGCGGCGTGTCTTGCGCATTTACGTGAACGCCGTCAATATGGTACTCCGATACCCAGTGTTTTACACAGTCCCGAACCAGCGCCGGGCTGGTCATATACGGAAAATAAAATTCCAGGATCAATTCAATCCCGTTTTTATGAAGTTCTCTCACCAGTTCTTTCATCTCACGCACCGGATTCCCAGACGCGCTGTAAGACGCTTTGGGCGCAAAGAAACACGCTTTCCCATACCCCCAGTAATTCAGCATTTCCATCTTGCGCTTCTTCACCGGCATATGCTTCTTCGGCGTCTCCTCCGCCTCTGCTTCTGCAAATTCATAGACCGGCATCAGCTCCAGCTGCGTGATCCCCAGGTTCTTCAGATACGGGATCTTTTCCTTTATCCCGGCGAACGTTCCCGGATGACGTACCCGGGATGACGGATCCATCGTAAATCCCCTGGGATGCGTCATGTACAGAACACACTTTTCATAAGGCAGCTCCAGCGGCTGGTCTCCCTGCCAGGGAAACGGTGCGAAATCCGCCCTGCAGCGAACCTCATGAGGACTGTCCGGACAGTCCCCCCATACCTCCCGGCCTGCAACCGCATCCGCATAGGGATCCTGGACAACCGTTCCGTTGATCCGGTAATTGTATTCATACCGGTCCATGGGAAATTGGCGGATCTTCATGGCATACAGATCCCCGTACTGCATGTCCTCTGAAAACTCCAGTTCCGCTTCCGGCTCCTTCTCTCCTCTGGGATAAAGAAGCAGGCTGCATGCCCCGCCGTCTCTCACCGTCACCGCAAAATTGATGTCTTTTCCCTCTTTTGTCACGCCCAGCCGCTCCGGTCTTCCGGCCTCCACCTGATACTCAAACATACACGATACCTTTTCCCTTCAACAGTCTATAGTTAACCCAATTATAAGTATTATAGCATTCAGAAATGCCGATGACAACAAAATTTGATAAACTAGAATAACATATATCTGTGATATATGTTATAATGAACACAGAATGCGAATGATACCATCGCGCATACCGGTTTCCGCGTTTGCCGCAGAAAGCCGGGCGCATCTATCAAAACACAGGGGGGTACATCATGAAAGAACGAATCGAAGCGATTCTGAGCACTCTCAAACGCCGGGAATCCCTGATCCTGGTCAGTATCCTGGCAAGTTCCGGCTCTACGCCCAGGGGGGCGGGCGCACTGATGCTGGTATTTGAAGACGGGCACGCGGAAGGAACCATCGGAGGCGGCGCAGTGGAGCACGCCGCACATCAGCACGCCGTCCGGCTTCTGCATGAACGCACTTCCGATACGGTAGGCTACCGCCTGTCCAGGGAAGATGTGGCCGGTCTCGGCATGGTCTGCGGAGGAGACGTCACCGTATATTTCCAGTATCTGGACGGAGATGCCTGCCTCCCCCTGTTTGAACGTCTCCTGGACGCGTTCTCCGAGAATAAAAACTTCTGGCTCGTGCGCAGAATGGAGCAGAACCGGGTGACAGCCATGGCTGCCTGTGACGAAGACGGACATTTCTGGGGCGACGATCTGTCCGGTTCTCTTCCGGCAGGGCTTCTGAAATCCAGGGCTGTTTTCCTGAGCGGAGATCCTTCTTACTATGCGGAGCCCATCGTTCAGGCCGGATGGGTATACGTTTTCGGCGGCGGGCACGTCTCCCAGGAGCTGGCTCCGCTGCTGGCTCATGTGGGATTCACGGTGGCAGTATTTGAAGACCGGGAAGCATTCGCCGACCCGGCGCTTTTCCCCGGTGTACAGGAAGTGATTCTGGGAGATTTTCAAAACCTCGCCGCCTCCATTACATTGACCGAAAAGGATTCCGCCGTGGTCATGACGCGCGGACACCAGGCCGATTTCGAGATCCTGGCTCAGCTCCTGAAACGCCCCATGGCCTATATCGGATGCATCGGCAGCCGCCGGAAAATCGCCGAAACCCGGAGAAAGCTGTCCGAACTGGGATTTCCGGACGACGCCTATGATGTGGTCCACTCTCCCATCGGCCTGAATATCGGAGCCGAGACGCCTGCGGAAATCGCGGTCTGTATCGCTGCCGAGATGATCCAGTGCAGAGCCGCGGCAAAAGAAGTATAAAAAAGAAGACGGAAACTCCTTTTTCTTTCAAAGGAGAATTTCCGCCTTCTTTTTATCTTTTATCCTTTTCCGAAACCACAGTCCGGATAATGGCACTCCGGACATCCCAGGCAAAGTCCGCCGTGTCCCAGTGTGGTGATATCCTTGCGCGAGATCGGTATCCCCGCCGCCACTCTCGGCAATAACAGGTCAAAAATCGTAGCTTTCGCGTACATGACGCATCCCGGAAGCCCCATCACCGGCGTCCCGTCCGGGAAATATGCCAGACACAGCATGGCTCCCGGCAGCACCGGAGCCCCATAGGTGACAACCTCTGTTCCCGCTTCCCGGATCGCTCCCGGAGTCTGGTCATCCGGATCCACGCTCATACCTCCTGTGGCGATGATAAGGTCCATGCCTTTTTCTTTCATCTCCCGAATGGCGGCCGCGATATCCTCCTTTTTGTCGCCCACGATCTGATGCTCTTTCACCTCTATGCCATAGACCTGCAGTTTTTTCTCCACCACCGGCGTAAACGTGTCCTGGATTCTTCCGTAGAACACTTCATTTCCAGTCGTGACAATTCCCGCCGTCTTCAGACGGTACGGAACCAGGCGGCAAAGCGGAGTCGCCCCTGCGCGTTCTTTCACCAGCTCCATCTTCTCTTTCTTGATAACCAGCGGAATCACGCGGGTTCCCAGCAGCTTGTCCCCCTTCTTCACAGGACTGTTGGTATGCCGCACAGCGATCATCACCTGATCGATATCGTTGACCGCGTCCAGCCTCTCCACATCCACCTGGAAAACCCCTGCGCATTCGGCGCTCAGCTCAATCTTTCCTTCTTTTACTTCTGAAGCTTTCATATGTTCGTTCTGACAGACGTCACATAGGATCTGCGCGGCCTCGTTTTCATGATACATGGTGTCGTCCTTTTCCCACACATACAGATTGTCTTTTCCCATACTGAGAAGTACCGGAATGTCTTCCTCCGTGACGATATGGCCTTTTCTGAACCGGGGTCCCTTCACCACTCCCGGAATGATCTGGGTAAGGTCATGGCAAAGCACATGGCCGACCGCGTCTTCTGTCCTGATCAATCTCATAGTCTTACCCTCCTGTTGATTCTCTGTCATTTGCGGGCGCACTCGCCGTCGCGCCCGCCCGCCAGCAGGATTCCATGCTCCAGCGACGGCAGGATATATTCCAGATGCTCTTTGACCGCTTTGGGACTTCCGGGCAGGTTTACGATGAGTGTCCTTCCTCTGAGTACGCTGGCCGCCCTGGACAGCATAGCTCTGGGGGTAATCGACAGACTGTAAGCGCGCATGGCTTCCGCGATACCCGGCGCATTGCGGTCCGCCACCGCCATCGTAGCTTCCGGAGTCACATCCGTGGGTGCGAATCCGGTACCTCCCGTGGTCAGGATCAGATCCATCTGTCTGCCGTCAGCAAGACGGATCAGCTGGTTTTTCAGAGGCTGGATACCGTCCGGAAGCAGGAGGGTCTCTTCCACCCGGTATCCGGCTTCGGTAAGCATCTCCACGATCAGCGGGCCTGAGAGATCCTCTCTCTCTCCTCTGCTCCCCTTGTCTGAAAGTGTGATCACAGCCGCCCGAAGAGGCGGATTCTCTTCCGGAGGAAGCAGTGCCAGTTCATCCCCCACAGACACTTTCCCTCCTTTTAACACCCGGGCGAAGACCCCTTCTCTGGGCATGATACAGTCTCCGGTCTTCTGCCTGATGATACAGTCGCTGTGGCATTCTTTGCCGATCTGCGTCATTTCCAGTACGGCGTCTCCTGTGCCGAACCGGCTGCCCACCGGTAAATTCCGAAAATCCAGGCCGTCCACCACCAGATTCTCGCCGAACGCTCCGTATTCCACCCAGATTTTTTTCCGGAACTCGTCGATCTTATCCCCGGACAGGAGGCTTACCTGTCTGTGCCAGTTTCCTCCATGCGCGTCTCCCTCCAGTCCGAAGCCTTCCACCAGCATTCCGGAACCCACATTTTCTTTCGGCGTCCCCTTTTCTCTGCTGATACAGACTGCTCTGATCTTTCCCATACCACATTACCTCCTGTCTCTTTTTTACCTGTTATCCTCCGGATATAAAAGCAGCACATTCTGCGGCGCGATCCCCAGCTGCTCCGGCATTTTGTCCGGCACCCGGTCTTTCGGAATCCTCCACCATACAGGCGTACTGTCTTCTTTCTGCCCCGCATAGCGGAACAGAACCGTAGTCTCAAAGGGTTCTTCCATACGGTCCGCATAGACTACCGGAAATACATTCTCTCTGGCCCTGGAATTGAAATAATGTGCCCGGATGCCGATGGCGCAGACATGATCCCCCACCGGTTTTCCTGTCTTCAGGCAGATCCCCCACTCCGGAACCTCCACTTCATATTCCCCTGACTTTCTGGCCCTGACAATGTTCTTGCAGCCGGTCAGAACAGCCCCGACCCGGGTCCCGGGATCAGCAAAGATCTCTTTAATCCCGCCGGTCCCAAATACCTTTCCTCTGTCAATCAGCGCCATTCTGGAACAAAGATGATATATTTCATCTCTGCTGTGGCTGACCAACAGTACATCTTTCCCGTAATTTTCCAGCAGTTCCTTTACCTGAATCTGCAGAGAATCCCTCAGATAGGAGTCCAGCGCGCTGAATGGCTCATCCAGGAGAAGCAGTTCCGGTCCGCTGACCAGAATACGCGCCAGCGCCGCTCTCTGCTGCTGTCCTCCGGAAAGCTGATGCGGAAGGGATCTGCGGAGACTTGTCAGTTCCATCATCTCCAGCACATTTTCCAGCTTTTCCCTGCGGATATTTCTGTCTTTTTCCCGATTCAGCCCGCAAAGTATGTTCTTTTCCACCGTCATATTGGGAAACAGCGCATAATTCTGAAAAAGATAACCTACGTTCCTTACCTGCGGACTCAGATTCATATGCTGTTCGCTGTCAAAAAGAACTCTGCCGTTCAGAACAATACGCCCCTCGTCCGGCGTGACGATCCCGGCGATACTTTTCAGCGTCAGGCTTTTGCCGCATCCGGATGCTCCCAGAAGCCCCATGATCCCGCTCTCATGTTCCAGATCAACAGAAAGCAGAAACCCTCCAAAATCCTTTTTAATGTGAACCGAAAGACTCATGACGCACCTGCCTTTCCGTTTCTGCGTTCCAGCATATTTACAATCAGCAGCACCACCGTGGATATCGCCATATTGACCAGTACCCAGAAGAGCGCGCCCGCTTCGTCATTCGTTCTCCACAGCTGATATACCGTCGTGGAAATCGTCGCCGTCTTGCCCGGAATATATCCGATCAGCATACTGGTCGCTCCGTACTCGCCCAATGCGCGGGCAAACGCCAGCACCGTCCCTGCCAGGATTCCCTGTCTGCAGGCAGGCATCCGGATATTCCAGAAAATATAAGTATTGGACAGCCCCAAAGTCTGTCCTGCATAGGCCAGCGTTACGTCGAAACTTTCAAATGCGCCTCTGGCTGTCCGATACATTAAAGGAAACGCCACCACCGCAGATGTCAGGACGCCTCCATACCAGGTCATGACGAACTGAATCCCCCACTGCGACAGCAGCATCCCCAAAGGCCTTTTCAATCCAAAGATCAACAGAAGGAAATATCCGCATACAGTAGGAGGAAGAACCATGGGCAGCGTCAGGAATACATCCAGAATTCCTTTTATGGCACGGGGCAGCCGCGCCACATAATACGCCGCGAATATACCGGCAAAAAATACCATCACACAGCTTATCGCCGCAATTCTCAGAGAGTTGATAAGCGGATACCAGTCCAAACTCCGCACCTCCGTTCTCTACAGCCGGGGGCTGCCTGTCCTGCAGCAGCCCCGCGTATTTTCCTTTATCAACTGTTCAGGACGGCACATCTTCTCGCCCTGCCTGAACTGTTATCTTTATTCTACCCCTGAAAATCCGACTTCTTCAAATACAGCCATGCATTCATCTGTCTGCAGATAATCCAGAAATGCCTGAGCCTCTTCCGGATGAGCCGCAGTCTTCAGCACTGCCGCCGGATAGATAACCTGTCCGCACATATCTTCCGTCGCGTAGTCCACGATATTCAATCCCTCAGAGTACGCGTCCGTACAGTAGATCACGCCGCAGTCCACGCTGCCCTCCGCGATCTGAGTCGCCACTTCCTTTACATTGCTGCCATAGGAAATCACACCGGACGCTGCCAGTTCTTCCTCATTGAGACCGTAATACTCCAGGATTCTCTGTGTATACTGACCTACCGGCACATCGCTGTTGCCCATAGCCATTAAGATACTTCCGTCCTGAAGAGCCGCCGCCATATCGTCGAACGACTCAAGGCCCGCCTCATTGTCCGGCGTCACGCACAGCGTCACTCTGTTTTCCAGAATATCGACTCTGGAATCTTCATCCACAAAGTCCAGTCCTTCCGTGTTGACTTCCGGATCCGCGTTGATATCCAGCTGATTCATCTGGGTCTGTCCTGCGGAAATGAACAAGTCGCACGCTGCGCCCTCCTGGATCTGTGTCTTCAGCGTTCCCGAAGAATCAAAGTTGAAAGTCAGCGTCACGTTGGGAGCAACCTCCTTGTACATTTCACTGATCTCGGTCAGGGTTTCCGTCATGGACGCGGCCGCGAATACGACCACTTCCACATTTTCTGCAGTGTCTGCGGTCTCTTCCGCAGGCTCCTCCGCCTCCGTTGTCTCCTCCTCTGAAGCTATATCTGCAGCTTCGGTTTCATCTGCGGCAGAGGCCGCCTCTGTGTCCTCCGTACTGGAGGAAGTGCTTGATGACCCACAGGCTGCCAGGCTGATACCCAGCGCACATGCGAGCAGCGATGCCAAAAGTTTTTTCTGCATCTTTTTCTCCTTTCTTTTTCAGAAAAAAATATTCAAAACGCGGATTTACACGTTTTGTTCTCGCAAAAGATAATATAACAAACCGCAGCATCCTTTTCAAGTTATTTACATATTTAATTTGTCAATATTTAATTATATATTTTTAATTTCATCAGTGTTTTTCGTTATTTTCTACCAATTTCACATTTTCTCCATAATACTTTTCAAATACATCTCTGACCACTCCGGCAGCCTTTTTCTCCGCCTCTTCATATACTTCCAGAAGTTTTTCCCCTTCCGGAGTCAGCACGGACCCATTTTTTCCCATTCTTACCAGAAGCGGCATGCCCAGCGTCTTTTCCGCCTGGCGGACGATCCTCCAGGCTTTGCTGTAAGCCATACCCATCTCTTTGGTCGCCTGGTTCAGAGAATGATACTCTTTTACCCCGTGCAGCAGATCCGCTACGCCTCTGCCGAAATAATCCCTGCCATCCACATTTTTTCCTTTTACACGCACGCGCACATTATAGTACAGACCATTCATCGCTTCTCCATCCCCGTTATTTTTCTTTTTCCAGCATAGCACGGCATGTCTTCCATAGCAACGGTTTTCCACCGGTACCGTATCGGATATCCTTCCAGTTCTTCCGGAAAATCCGCCCTGTCCTTCCGGAGATAGCCTTCCGCATATAGTGTATCTCCCTCCATCCGCATCCGGTAATCCACCACTTCCTCATACTGAAACATCCGGTCGTCCAGTTTTTCCATCACCGGACATCTGCTCCTGCGGCGTACCCGGTCCAGCCTTATAACAGCGCTGCCGCAGGGGCAAGGCTCCGGCAGGATCCTGGTGATGTCTCCGGTCCGATACCGGATCAGCGGCATGGCATCCGCTTCAATGGAAGTCAGAACCAGTTCTCCCCATTCTCCCCGCGGCAGAACCCTTCCCTCTTCATCCACGATCTCCGCGATCAGGTCATTTTCCCGCAGATGCATCCCCTCAAACGCCGGACAGGTCACCGCTCCGCCCAGTCCGATCTCCCTGGAGCCATAATGCGGATACAGTCTGGTTCCAAGGCGGGCTTCGATCTCTTTTTTAACCGTATCGGGACAGATGTCCGCGCTCACCAGCGCCCTCTCAAGGCTGTTCTCCGGCCGGAGCCGCAAAAGAGACAGCAGCGGGACAGGCATGCCCACAAACACCCGAGGTCTTTCAAAGTCCAGCATATCCAGCAGTTCCCCATAGCTGCGCCCGGTCCCTGCCGCCAGAGGAATCCCTTTCAGCCGTCCGACCGCCTCCGCGATCAGTTCTCCCAGCCCCCGGTTCCCGGAAAAAGGCATACAAACCATAACCTTCTCTCCCGGGAAGACCAGTTCCGAAAGGCCTGCCGCGAAAAATGAAACCGTTCTCCCATTGTCCTTTGCCGAATAATAGACGCGCTTCGCCTTTCCGGCAGTTCCCGAAGTCTCCTGGGAACGTACACGCTCGATCCCGCTCTGGCTCGTCAATACCATGCGGTGGCCTTCCCGGATCAGGTCTTTTTCCGTGGTGAACGGCAGTCTGCGCAGATCCTCCAGCGTATCCAGCCGGTCCGGCAGAGAACCATAAAAGCCGCCCCGCTCCTTTTCCCTCTTTAAAAGAATATTCAGCTTTCGAAGCTGGATCTCCTCGATCTGTTCCCGCCCCAGACTTTGCGCGCCTTCCTGTCTCCGGATCCAGCCGTCCAGATTCGTTCTTTTCATCGGTACAGAAATCTCCCCCTCCGGTCTGTCAGATTATAGGCGCAGAAGGGCACCATCCCGTAGCGGCTGTCTGTCTCCAGGATGTAACAGCGGCGAAGACGGGCGAGATCCAGATTGTAAGCATCCTGAAACAGCATACCCGAGACGGCAAACGTGTTGTTGTGCCGCTTCACCAGGAATTCGTCCAGCGAAGAAGTGTCCAGCCGCATCTGTTCTGTACTCTCCCCGCAGCAGCAGTTCTGTGTTTCCGGTTCGTTTTCTCCGCAGCAGCAGCTTCCTGTCTTCGCGCCGCTCCACTGCTGTTCCACGTATTTTCTCGCCTGTTCCGAAGCTCCTCCTCTGCGCGACTCGCCATGCGCCAGAGGACTCAGGCTTCCATCCTCCCGGCGCAGATAATTTGCCTGGAACGTACAGTAAGGATTCGTCGCGTTTCCCCCGGTGAAATGCTCTGCTTTCATCATGCCGCCCGTCTGCTCTTCGATCAGGGCCAGGAGCTTCGGAATCGTCACGCGATAGCTTCCCGGATCTTCCGGATATCTGCCGAAATAACTCATGGGCTGAAAATGCACTCCCCGCACGGCCGGCATCCGGTCCACGGCGTATTTAAGAATCGCGCCCACCTGGTCTTCATTGATCCCACGGGCAATCACCGGAACCAGCACGATCCCCAGCCCGGCTTCTTCGCAGGCATCGACGGCAGCCTTTTTCTGCTCCCACAAAGCCTTCCCCCTGAACACCTGACAGACTTCATCCCCGATCCCGTCAAACTGTAAATATACGCAGGAGAGTCCTGCCTCTTTCAGAGCTTTCGCGTATCCCTCTTCTTCCGCCAGACGGATTCCGTTGGTATTCAGCTGGAAAAAAGTAAATCCTTTCTCTTTCCCCATCCGGATCAGCTCCGGCAGATCGTCGCGCATGGAAGGCTCTCCTCCGGAAAGCTGCAGATTGAAGGGACCCCCGTGTTCCATCAGAAAGTCCATCTGTCTGCCCAGTTCTTCCAGAGAAATATCTTCTCCTTCTCCCGCGTCCGCAAAACATACCGGACACCTTAGATTACATCTTTTTGTCACTTCCAGCAAAACGCAGCAGCCCCGGCGCTCATGAGCCTCACAGAGACCGCAGTCCAGCGGGCAGCCCTTTTCAGAAGGTCCGGCTTTCAGGATCCGGTCCGCCGGACGCGCTCCGGCGCCCCAGACCTCATAGCTCTCCCTGCTCCCTTCCCAGATCAGAGCGCGGAAATCCCCATGCTCCGGACATGTCTTCTCCAGATAGATGCCATCCTTTTCTTCCGTTTTCACAGCCGGGATCACCCGCAGGCATTCCGGGCAGACGCTCTGCGTCTCTCCGATCGCTTTTACGCTTCTGTCTCTTCCAGCCATCGCTCCAGCCCTTTCTTCTCCTCTTCCCAGTTTTCCTCCGTATAGTTGACTTTTACCACCCGGGCCGCCAGGATGCCTTTGATCTCCATCCCTTCTCTCCGCGCGGAAAACACCGGCCGGCGGAACCGGTGGTTCTCCCGGATATCCCAGTCGGCCAGCAGCCTGGTCAGCTCCTTTCCGGTGACAGGAAGTTCATATTCATATGTGCGCGCCCCGGCAAAACAATTTTCCGTTTTCTTACACCGAAATTCCATCTTTTACACACTCTCCGCCAGATCCCGCACTGCCGACAATACGGTCTCTATCTCTTTCTCTGATGTGAATCTGGACAGACTGAGCCGGATGGTCCCCTGCGGCATCCCGATGTCTTTCATCAGGCCGGGCGCGCAGTGCAGTCCGGTCCGGCAGATGATATCATAACTGCCGGCCAGGATATCTCCCGCCTCTTCCGGCGTATATCCCGGTATCACAAAAGACAGGACCGGCATACACGGTTCTTCCGGGCTGATCACCTGACAGCCTATGCCGGCCAGGCCGTCCGCCAGCTGACGCATCCGGGCGCTTATGATATCCCTATCTGCCGGGTGCTCCCTGCTCCACCTGAGGGCTGCCAGAAGGCCGTGGTAAGACGGCTCGTTTCCGGTTCCGGCTTCCAGATGAACCGGCATCTCATCCGGCATCTCCTTCAGATCGCTTTTGATGCCCGTGCCGCCCACCATATACGGACGCAGGGAAATCCCCTGCCGTACATAGAGACCGCCGGTGCCCTGAGGTCCCAGCAGATACTTATGGCCGGTGAAGGCCGCCATATCCACTCCCCATTTCTCCAGTCTGACCGGGACACATCCCAGCGTCTGGGACATATCCAGCAGGAAGGCCGCCCCATACGCATGCGCCGACGCACACATGGCTTCCGCGTCATTTACCGCCCCCGTCACATTGGACGCGTGATTCAGTACGCACAGCCTCGGACGGTATTTCTGTACCGTCTCCTTCCATCTCTCCGGCCGGATCCGCCCGGTCTCATCCGCCGGTACATATACCACCCTGACGCCGCTCTGTTCCAGCCGGTACAGCGGCCGGAGCACCGAATTGTGCTCGGCATTCGTGGCAAGCACCGTATCCCCCTCCTGCAGAGGCCAGCCGAAAAGAGCTTCGTTCAGTCCCCAGGTAGAATTGCACCCCAGCGCGATCTGCTCCGGACAGGAAACGCCCATCAGAGATGCCAGTTCTTTGCGTGCTTCATCGAACACGTTCACATCCTCGATTCCTCCCCGGTTGGCGGCTCCGGGAAGCCTGCGCACGGCTTTCGCCATGGCTTCCCCCACCTCCTCCGGCTTGGGCCAGGACGTGGCGGCATTATTCATGTATACATGTCTCTTCAAGCCTCTCACCTGTCCTTTCTTCAAATTCCGCGATCAGGCGCCGGCAAAGGGCGATATTTTTCCTCACCCGCTCTTTTACCGGATTTTTCCCGAGCGCTTTCTGATAACGCTCCGCCACCGTCACTCTGCGATCTTCCTGTATCAGTTTATCTGCCAGAAAGACGATCGCGGATTCCCGGCAGATACTCTCCGGTTCTTTTGCAAAACCTCCGTGCACGCCGACTATCTCCGCCAGAGCCCCATACCCCTTTTCTTCCAGGAATATTGCCGCGGCCTGTTCATGATGCGGCTGCAGGCGGCACAAATCATGCAGATACCCCCCGCTGCGGCACAGTTCCACATCCAGGCAGGCTCCGCGGCTGATCAGGGTCTCCGCCATCCGGGCGGCCAGATCTCCCACTGCCCGGCAATGTGCCCGGATATGCGCGGGCAGCCGCACCTCTTCATACAGCTGTGCGCAGCAGTCTGCCGAGATCCCCCGGAACTTCCGGGCATACGCTCTCATCTCCTCCAGATCCGAAGGATAATCCGCGTCCTTTAAGGTTCCCGGATCCCTGCTCTCTGCTTTTTTCATGCGCATCTTACTGGAAACGGCGCCCAGTCCGCCCTCTCCTCCATAGGAAAGCACCGCGTCATATCCTTCCGGGCTTAAAAACAGCGGGTGAGCATGCTTGCCGTTCAAAAGCGGGATCATCCCCTGCATCCCCTTCTCCAGCCCCTCTGCCTCCTTCTTCAGATAAGCCATCGTCTTCGGCGATACCAGAGGCAGATCTCCCGGCAGGAAGAAAACGCCCTCCGCGTCTCTCATGCCTGACAGCCCTTTCTTCACGGACGCCAGCATATCCGTAGAGGCAAAGTCCCGGTTCTCTGTCAGCCGCACTCCCATAGGGGCCAGGATCTCCCGCATCCGGTCCGCCTCCCTGCCGATCACTACCGTGATATCTTGGATACCTCCGTTTTTTAGGCTCTGAACCGTCATCTGGATCATGGGAAATCCGTTCAGCGTAAGCAGCGGTTTGAACGCGCCCATGCGCCTGGACTGCCCCGCCGCCGCGATCAGTCCCCGCCAGTCTCTCATATGGTCCCGTTTTTCTGCAGAATCTCCAGGCATTTTTCAAACACTCCTTCCACGATCCCCGGGCACCGGCGCATCTTATTTCCCGGATCTCCATCCAGTATCTGCCCGCAGGAACACCCGCCGTACGCCTCCCCCACAGATTCCTCGAACCATTCCACCAGTTCACGGATCATGGCAGACGCATTGGGGTCTTCCAGTTCCCCGGCCTCTCCTTTCCCGCAGAAATATCCCAGCAGGCAGCATCCTCCCGTCAGCGCGCCGCACGTCCTGCCGGAGAACCCCAACCCTCCGTTCAGCCCGCTCATGGCGCGGATCAGGTCCGGATCTTCTTTTCCCTCCGACTCCAGAGCAAGGATCAGGAGGATCTGAGCGCAGTAAAACCCCTGTCCCGATAATTCCAGCATCCGGTCAAACAGTTCCATTTCCCTCTCCTTTCTCCAGGCAGGCCAGAAAATATCCGCAGCCGGCCTTTCCGGCAGAGCGGAAGAAATCCAGAAACGTTTCTTCCGCATTCCCTTTCCACAGACTTTCCAGAAAAAAATCCTTCCACCGAATGCTTTCGTCTTCCATGGAGCAGATCCGGAATCCGGCGTCTGCAAATGCCTTTCTCCAGCCTTCCCAGGTAAGATCTCCTCCAAGCAGCGGTTCCAGGTCTGTCCGTTTCTGAAAAAACACATCCGACAGAAGGAATTTCCCTCCCGGCCTCAGGATCCGGTGCGCTTCCCGCAGCGCCTCCGCCCGTCCGCCGCAGGAGGACAGGCTGCATTCTGCCAGACAGAGATCATAGGATTCATCCCGGCAGCGCAGGCTGCGCATATCCTGTTCCCTCACTTCTTCCGATCCCGGAAACAGATCGATCCCCTCCGTGTCGTATCCGTTTTCTCTCAGAAACCGTACCGCGGTTCCATCTCCTGCTCCCAGATCCAGCGCCCGCGGCGATTCTGAACCTGCATCCGAAATCTGGGTGTTTCCGGTCTCCTGCTCCCGGATCCGGCATTGACCCATTTTCAGGAGTCTCTCTGTAAGAGAAATCCCTCCCGGATGTCCCCCCGGCAGGCACGTCTTGTGTTCCTTTTTCTGTGTTTTCGCCTTCGCTTCTCCGTTCATTTATCCTCCAGACTGCGTTCCACGGTCAGTACTTTGCCCATGGCCAGATCCTCCGGCACATAAACGAATCCGCATTCCGGGCAGACCGGAAGCTCCACAGGGAACGCGTTTCCCATATAAGAGAACATCGCTTTCCCTTTTACCAGCGTCTTCTTACACCGGGCGCACATCAATTTTCCCATGGGATCTACGCTGTAATAATTTTTTTCCGCCATGGCATCCTCCTACTCCACAGTCATCCGGTGGCTGTAAGCGCCGAATACCAGATATCCGTCTTCTTCCTTCCGGAACTTTACCCAGAATGTTACATTGCCCAGCCTGTGGCATGTCACAAGCCAGCCATGCTCCTGATCGAAGACCGCCGCGCCGGATTCTTCGTACGCCCGGAGCACCGCATCCACATCGCTTTTCAGAATCATGCGGTCTTCCATCTCTTCCATGGCTCCTTGCGCGTAACGGACAGGGAGCATTTCCTCCATACGCATATCCTCCTTCCAGATCTCCCGCAGCAGTTTCTGTTTCAGTTCCAGCCGGTTCTTTCTTCTGCGGGACAGATCCGGAACCGTATCATCCCCGGTCCCGTAGACAAGTTCCAGGATATGCCGCGTCCCGGCTCCTGTCCTTGCGAACTGGTCTTTGCAGGCCATACAGTAGGTCACGATCATTCCGTCCGCGCGTCCGGCCGCAAAATCTGCTTTCTCCCGCGCCATCTGAGGATTGGCGTATTTTACCAGGCCGCCAAAACCGCAGCACGGGGACAGATCTCCGGAAAACGGCGCTTCCGTCACCCGGCATCCCAGGGCACGCGCCAGAGCGCGCACCTCCTCCTGCGTCTTCTTGTCGCCTCTGGCCCCGCAGGCATCGTGAACCGCGGCCGGACGGCTCTCCAGAGGCTTCACACCCAGTTTCAGCAGGATCTCCCAGATCCCCACCGTCTTTGCCTCAAAGTAACGGTCAAAGATCTTCCGGCAGGTAGGGCAGGCACAGATCACTGCCGGCCTTCCCATCTCTTCCCAGGCAGACCGGAATCTTTCTTCCGCTTCCGCAAGCAGATCCTCTCTGGCCGCCCACTCGGAGACAGCCCCGCAGCAGCCCAGGATCAATCCTACGCCGCCCTCCAGCCTTGTGCTCAGATCCCGGTAAGCAGCCTCCACCGTATCCGGCGATACCGCGGATGCCTGACAGCCCGGGAAGAACACATAACGGCATTTCTCAAACCCCGGCTGTTTCCTTGCCAGGAAAGCTTCCCCGTTGGAAAACTGCTGATCCAGAAGGGCAAATTCATGAGCCGACGGAGGCATCTTCTTCGTCTCCACCATGGTATGCCGCGCGATCCGGCATACATCCGGATAATCAAATCCATTGGGACAGGCCGCCCTGCACTGCCCGCATTCATCACAGGCATTGATCAGGCCGTTGGCCATGTGGTTGCCCATGACGATGGAGAGATTGTTATAGATCTCCCGGATCGCCGCTCTGGGATTTCTTTTATAATGCTGCAAGTAGACGCATCCTTTGATGCACTCCGTACACTGGCACTGGATACATCTGGCGGCTTCCGCTGCGGCCTTCTCCTTTGTCACATGCTCCGGATCCAGAAGACTCTCCGATCCTTCCACCCCATCCATGGTTACAAAGAGCCGGCTCTCTCTGTTTTCTTCTTCCGGGGGTGTCCCCGCGCCCTGCAGAAAGCAGTCGGCAAGAAGCGCCGTCCTCTTTGCGGAAGCCAGAAGCCCCGCGACACTTTCTTCTTTCCGTCCGGCGAAGCAGTTCTCCTTCTGACAGGCCAATCCCGGATCCGGCGAAATACATACGGCATCCGCTTCCTCTGATACTTTCTCAATTAATTCTATCGACAGGGCCTTCTCTTCTTTTCGTAAGATCCGCAGATTCTGAAGCGCTGTCAGATCCGCTTTTGCTTCCGCTTCCGGAAGCCCCAGCCGCAGCAATGGTTCCACCAGTGATCCGCAGGAAGTATGCCAGGAAACCTCATACCCCTTCTTTCCCAGCTCCCAACAGCATGCCAACGCAAAAAGATCGTCCCCGATCACCGCCGTCTTCTTCTGTTTTTTCGGAAGCATAAACCGGCTGACCGCGCCGCTTCCCCCGTACATGGCGCATGCCCGCTCCAACGCACGCAGGCGGAGGCCGTCTCCCAGACGGGAGAGCGTACACCTGTTCTCGCATTCACCGCTGCAGTTCCCGGACAGCGTATACAAAAAAGGCGTAGACATCCGGATAATCCCCGCAGCCTTGGAAAAATCGCCTTTCGCCGCATGATCGCACACACTCCGCATGTCGATGCCCAGCGGGCAGGCTGCCATGCAGGGAGGCGGATCTGTCCGGGTACACACCGCTTCCCGCTCATGAAGCTCATCCTGCCCGAAAGCCTGCTTCATCAGATAATGTTTTCCCACCAGGGCAGACTCTTTTTTCTCCATGTACCGCTTCCCTCCAATTATCCTTAAAATAGATAAGTGTTTTTATAAAACAGGGCTGCCGCCAAGCAGCCCTGCCATGTTGCTCCCGCGCCGCAGCGCAGGATTCGTCCCATACATTATAAAGCGTCGATGGCCGCTTTCACAACCTCCGGCCTTGCCGGCACTCTGGTAATACGCGCGCCGGTCGCCTGGAAGATCGCATTCAGGATAGCCGGATGCGGAGCCGCCAGCGGGCCCTCGCCGCAGCCTGCAGCGCCGTACGGTCCAAGCGGACGCGGATGGTTCTCCTGATAGATCAGTTCGATATCGTCCGGAATATCGTTGGGGTACGGAATGCCGCATTTCAATAGCGACGTGTGTTTCTTCAGGTCTTCAAAATCCTCCGACAGCGCAAGGCCGATACCCTGGGCAATGGCGCCCATGACCTGGCCGTCCACCACGGATTTGTTGATGATGGTTCCGAAATCGGAAACCATGGTGAAACGGATCACCTTCACCTTTCCGGTAGCCATCTCCACGCGGACAACCGGAAGATTGATGCAGTACATATAAACGGAGAACGGATTGCCCTGTGCTGTTTCCTGATCGCAGTCGGAACATGCGGTAGCCACCCATTTGCCCTCGTACTTCAGCGGCAGCTTCTCCGCTTTCATCTCTTCATAGGTGCGGTAAGTGCCGTCCGGTTTCTTCATGGCGTTCACCAGCATCTCGCAGGCCACGCGCACCGCGTTTCCGGTCATGACATTGGAACGGGAACCGCCTGCGGGCCCGGAATTGGGAGTCAGTCCGGTGTCGTTCATGACCAGGCGGATCTGATCCGGAGTGAATCCCGCCTGACGAAGCGTCTCATGGGCATGGGTCAGGGTTCCGATGTCCGCGCCCTGTCCGTGGTCTTCCCAGGAATCATAGACTGTCACAGTATTGTCCTCATTCAGCTCCGCCCAGGCCTCGGAAGAATCCACGCCGTCCAGGCCGCAGCCGTATACGCCAAGGGAGACGCCGGCGCCGTATTTATATTTGCCGCCTTCGCTCTGCTCCGCGTTCAGTTTCTCTGCGTAGGCCTTGTTCGCCTGCCACTTCGGGCGCGCCAGATCGTAGAGATCTTCCAGACAGTACACATCCGGCTTGCATCCGTTCGGCGTAGTGGAGCCCGCGGACTCTTTATAGCAGTTCATAGCGCGGAACTCGAAAGGATCGATGCCCATCTTCTCGGCCATGATATCCATGGCGATATCCCCGCCCATGAAGGACTGCGGCGCTCCGTATCCCCGGAACGCGGCGCCGTACGCATGGTTGGTACAGACTGTCTGAGATTTGTTGCGGATATTCGGAATATCCACACCTGCGCCCACGAACTGGCTCAGACGCATGGTAAGCAGATCTCCGAACTCGGAATAAGGACCATGGTCGATATAATTGTCTCCTTCCAGAGCCAGAATCTTGCCCTTTTCATCCGCCGCCAGCTTGATATGCATAAAGCCCGGGCTTCTCTTTCCGGTATAAGTGATCATCTGATACATATTAAAGTTCAGCGCCACCGGACGTCCCGTCACCAGAGCGGCCACTCCTACCAGGGCCTCGATGGTCGGAGAGAATTTATAGCCGAAGGTTCCTCCCGCATGCAGCTGGACCAGTCTCAGCTTCTCCGGCTCCACGCCGATGCCGGCGCAGATCATGGCATGGTGCAGATGGATACCGATGGATTTGGAATGAATCGTCACGCGTCCCTCTTCGTCTATGTACGCATACGCAACATCCGGTTCAATCGGCATATGCGGCTGACGGGAACAGTAAGCGTCTACTTCCACTACATTGGGAGCGCTCTCCATGATCGGAGCCGTGTCTTCTCCCTTGATGCAGTTCGTCTCATAATAGACATTCGGCGTACCCGGATGGATCTCAATGGCATCAGGAGCCATGGCTTCCGGCGCGGACATATATGCGGGAAGGATCTCCAGGTCGACCTTTACCGCCTTCGCGGCTTCCTTCGCATGCGTTTCTGTATCCGCGCAGACCATAGCGATAGCGTCGCCGTACTGGAATACCTTTTCATCGCACAGAATCGGGCGGTCCCATCCGTCGCCTTTATTGGTCGGGAATGTGATCAGGCCGGTGATCCGGTTCTTGCCCGGCACATCCTTGTACGTGATGACCTTGTAAACACCCGGCATCTTTTCCGCCTCGGAAGTATCGATGCCTTTAATCAGAGCGTGGGACACCTCTGCCTGCACCAGGGCTATCTGCAAAGTATCTTCCGGAAGGTTTTTAATCTCATCCGCTCCGAAATTCCAGCTTCCCGTCACCTTTGCCACCGCCGACGGACGCGCGTAGGTCGTGCCCAGGATCCGGTTTTCAGTAGGTTTGAACATCAGGTCTTCTTTGGACATTTCCCCGCGCAGTACCTTCGCCGCATCCATCACCGCGTCAATCAGCGGCTTGTAGCCAGTACACCGGCAGAGATTGCGGTTCTTGTTGAACCAGTCGCGGACTTCCTCCCTGGTGGGAGACGGATTGTTTTCCAGCAGCACCTTTGCGCTCATGATGAAGCCCGGCGAACAGAATCCGCACTGGGCGCATCCGTGCGCCACCCATGCCGCCTGCAGCGGATGCAGGTTATCCAGAGTGCCGATCCCCTCGATGGTCTCGATCTTTGCGTAGTCGGGAACGCGGGACATCCTGGTGATGCAGGAGCGGGTCACTTTCCCGTCCATGATAACGTTGCAGGCTCCGCAGTGGCCTTCCCCGCAGCCGATCTTGCAGCCGGTCAGCAGAAGGCGGTCCCTGAGCACCTGCGCCAGGGTTTCTGTGCCCTCCAGCACCAGAGTGCGTTCCACTCCGTTGATAATCAGGACTTTTTTGATCATGCTATAACCTCCTCTCACATTCTTCTGAAGCAGTCTCTATATTCCTGTCCTTTTGTGTTCGTTATATCTGTTCAAACGCCTCTTTCTCTGATAAAATGGCTTTATCAGAACTTATTGGAGGCTGTACATGGAACTGAACGAAATACGCGCTCATCTGGTCACAGTGGAAGTCACCGACGAGGTCACCGGCCAGGTCTTCCGCCGGGAACTTCCCATCGATTATTATGAAAATGCCAATTTTCTCCGTTTACGCGGAGAAAATATGGACGGGAGTCCCAGTGAACTGGTTTTCATTACCCATACAGGGATGCGCCGTCTGAACGATCTGACGGGACATGGACCCGATCAGGATCCCTGCGGTTCGCATACGGTATAAAATGCGCAAAATTTGTCTGTTTTGCACAATATTTTCTGTCTTTATACTTCGATTATAGTTTATTGTACAATAAGGGTCAACGCAATTTTCCTTCGTCTATTATTCTATTTTGAGGATAATAAAAACATACGGAAAAAGGGAGAGGAGTGCTTATGAACATCGTCATCTTTGGCTGCGGACAGGCCGGCCGCATGGTACTAAACTGGCTTCCGGCCGGAAATAATCCCGTCGCATACGCCGACAATGATCCCCGGAAATGGGGAACTTATATATGCCAGGTTCCGGTTATTCCTCCCTCAGATCTTCTGTCTTTTCAGCCGGATCTGGTGTGGATCGCGGTCGTCAACCGGGAGGCTTCTCTGTCCATCGAGCGGCAGCTCCGCGATCTTGGCTATCATGGCCTCATCCAGAGCCTGACGCCGCTGCGGGAGCGTCTGGATCTGCGCCTTGCCTGTCTTCGCCTTCTTGCAGAGCAGATCCGGGACAGAGATCTGCCCGGCGCCGCGGCCGAGCTGGGAGTCTACCAGGGCGTGTTCGCCGCGGAGATCAACCGCCTTTTTCCGGACCGTCCGCTGTACCTGTTCGATACCTTTGAGGGATTTTCGCAGGAAGACATCGAAAAAGAGAAAAAAATAACCCCTTCCACCCGCGTGTCCGCCGAAGATTTTCAGGACACCGGTGTGGAAGAGGTGCTTGCCAGACTGCCGTATCCGGAGCAGGCGATCATATGTAAAGGACATTTCCCGGACACATTGCCGCAGGATCTTCCTCCCCTTGCTTTCGTCAGCCTGGATCCGGATCTGTATGAACCGGTCTGGCATGGATTGAATGCTTTCTGGCCGCGTCTGGTCCCCGGAGGCGTCATCCTGATCCACGACTGCTTCAGCGCGCAGTTTGAAGGTGTGGGCAAAGCCGTCCGCCGGTTCTGCGGGGAGCAGAATCTGACCGTGCTTCCTCTGGCGGATCTCCACGGAAGCGGAGTACTGGTCCGCCAGGGTTAAAAAGCCGGTTTACGCGTTCAGAATAGACATGAACTCATCCCCGGTAATTGTTTCTTTCTCATACAGATAGTCTGCCAGCTCGTCCAGTTTCTGCCGGTTCTCGCTCAGAATCCGGCGGGCTTTCTCGTGCTGTTTCTTCACTGTCTCTACTACCTGCTGATCGATCTGTGTCTGCGTCTCCGCGGAGCAGGCAAGAGAAGTGTCTCCTCCCAGATACTGGTTAGTGACTGTCTCCATGGCCACCATGTCGAATTCTTCGCTCATGCCGTAGCGTGTGATCATGGCCCTGGAAAGTTTTGTCGCCTGCTCGATATCGTTGGACGCGCCGGTGGTGATCGAGCCGAAGACAAGCTCTTCCGCCGCACGGCCTCCTGTCAGCGTGGCGATCTTATTCTCGATCTCTTCTTTGCTCATCAGGTAATGTTCTCCTTCTTCCACCTGCATGGTATATCCCAGAGCGCCCGAAGTACGCGGTACGATCGTAATCTTCTGTACGGGGGCCGAATGGCTCTGCATGGCCGCCACCAGGGCATGCCCGATCTCATGGCAGGCAACAATCTTCTTCTCTTTGTCCGTCAGGATCGCGTTCTTTTTCTGGTATCCGGCAATGACAACTTCGATGCTCTCTTCCAGATCTGCCTGCGTAACGACCTTTCTTCCGCTGCGCACGGCGCGCAGGGCGGCTTCATTGACTATATTGGCCAGTTCTGCTCCGGACGCGCCCGACGCCATCCTTGCGACTTTTCCAAAGTCCGCGTCATCGGATACTTTTATTTTCCGGGCATGTACTTTCAGGATCTCTTCCCGTCCCTTCATATCCGGCAGTTCTACAGGAACTCTCCGCTCAAAACGTCCCGGCCTCGTCAGCGCCGGGTCCAGAGACTCCGGACGGTTCGTAGCAGCCAGAAGGATGACGCCGCTGTTTTCCTCAAAACCGTCCATCTCTGTCAGAAGCTGGTTCAGCGTCTGTTCCCGCTCGTCGTTTCCTCCGATCTGGCCGTCTCTCTTCTTTCCGATCGCGTCGATCTCATCGATGAATACGATGCAGGGCGCTTTTTCCTTTGCCTGCCGGAACAGGTCGCGGACTTTCGCGGCTCCCACTTCCTTATATTTATTCGGATTGTGCAGATAATCCACGATTTCTTTCAGATTCTCTTTCGCCTCATCCTCGCCTGCCACATCGGAAAAGCGGATGCCTTCAGAGGATTTTACATAGATCTTGGCGTTGCTTTTTCCCATTCCGAACGCCATGGAGTTGGGTCCTCCTGCCCGGTCCATCATTTTTTTCGACATCCACTGTCCGATTCCGATAAAAATGACGATCGGCAGCACCCATGTCAGAAGGAAACTCAGGATCGGAGACATCTGTTCAATAATTTGACCGGAAAATTTCGCTCCGGAATTATACAGCCGGGCTGTCAGGTCCGGATCATCCACCATACCGGTTTTGTATACGGCAGTGTTGTCTTTATCTGTAAAAATGATCTGGTTGCTCTCTGCCTGAATCTCTACCTGGCCGACCTGCTTTTCTTCCGTCATGGAAATAAAAGTACCGTAATCCACCTCCCGCACCTGCCGCTGCAGCATCCAGGGCATAGCCAGGAAGTTAAAAAGCATCAGAACCAGAAGCACGATAACATAATAATAGATCAACGGTTTTTTCGGCTGTTTCACTTCATTCATGATTGAATTCCTCCTTTTGTTCATTATTTTCCTCCGCGCTCATCTGCAGGTCGATCGCTTTCAGTGCGGCGACCAGAGCATAGCGCATGGACTGGACGGCAAAGTCGATAGCATATTCTGTATAGAGCGCGGCGGCTTCCATACAGCTCTCTGCAGGAGTGCCGGCTTCGCTGCTCAGGTATTCCGGCAGCTCGGTTTCCAGCAGTTCCTTGGCTTTCTGAAAATAGGAAAGCTGCGCGTCAGACAGCGCCGCCACCGCCGGAGAACGGCTGCTCTCCACATTCTTCTGAAGAAGAAGCTCGTTCTCTCTGTAATCGTCCTCCGCCCTCTGCAGTTCCTGCCGGATTCTGGAATGGTCTTCCTGCTGGCAGATCCGCAGGCGGGTCTGCATCCGTCCGTACTGCTGTTCCAGTTCATACAGTTTTATCGCAAACATCCCTTCGTTCAGTTTCACTGACAAGACTCCTTTCGCAAATATCGTATGTCCTGTCTTCTTTTATAACAGACCTTCCCGTCCCCCGCCACTTGCAGTTTTTTTGATCTGTATGGACAAAATCCGCAAAATGTAAGTCTTTTTGACACTTTGCGGATTCTGTAAGGACAAATATGAAAAAGTGTGACTACCCTGCCGGCAGCTTGTCTGTTATTCTGTAGGCAGAAAAATTTCAGAGGTGTGAACAATGTTAAATCAATCACCCATTCGGCTGCTGGCTGCCCTGGACGAAAATTATCTTCCCCGGCTCCAGGTGCTGCTGACATCTGTTTTTATCAATAATCCTGAAGAAAAGATGGAACTGTACCTGATACACAGGAACATACCGGAGAAATCTCTGGAAAAACTGCGTATACAATGTTGCTCCTTCCATTACCCCCTGCATCTTATCCAGGTGGACGCGTCCTTTTTTCAGAACGCGCCGGTATCCAGGCGGTATCCTCAGGAGATGTATTACCGGCTGCGTCTGGGGACCGACAGTGATTATTTCAATTCCGGCGTACTCCTGATGGATTTAAAACTGGGCAGAGAGAAGATCCTGCCGGAAGATGTGTTTTCTTACTTTTCCGAACACAGCGCAAGCCTGCTCCTGCCGGATCAGGACATCCTCAACGCCATGTATGGAAATCAGATTTGGGAAGTGGACGATGCCGTCTGGAATTATGACGCCCGCAACTACAACAGCTATTTGCTGCGCAGTTCCGGAAAAGCAGATCTTGACTGGGTAATAGCTCATACGGCTATCCTCCATTTCTGCGGCCGGACGAAACCCTGGAAACCGGGATATCCCTACCGCTTCGGCATCCTGTATAAGCATTATGAGCATTTGACCCATTCTCTGGAAGTTTCCGCTATCGGCAAAAAATCGGGGAATATGTCTTTCATAAATTAAAAGAACTGAAAGCAGACAAATGGTTCGAAGGGCATGCGGAGAAAGAACTGTTTAAAGACATTCAGATCACCGAAGCATTTCAGGCATACTTTTATTCAAGTTTACTGATATCCGCCTGATTAATCCCAGTACGTTCAGCCAGCTGCTTTTGTGTTAAATTTTGGGAAGCTCTATCCTCAATAATAGCTTTTATTACATCAAGTTCCGGCTGGAGAGCTTGATATTCCTCAGCAAAGTCATGATCAGTCATTTGCTTGTTTTTGAACTGTTTTAATGTTTTCACGCTTTCCCTGTCCTCTCCTTATAATCGCCTTTTGTACAATCGGAGGGAGCAACTGCTCCCTCCCTGTTCTATTTCTGCGCAACTAACGCTTCCAGTTCCCGGATGCGATCCGCCTGCTCCTTTATTTTTCGGTCACTTTCCGTTTTTAGGACTTCATATTTCCTGTCCTTTTCTATTAATTCTTCTTTTTGTTCGTTAATTTTTTTCTGCTGCTCGTTCATAACTTGCTTGCAACGGTGTACAAAGGGAACATAATAAAAAACTTAATAATGGACTGCCAATCTTACACAAAGTACCGCCCAAACGAGACTACGGGCGGTATTTTTGTATCTTGGCGGAGAAAGGAGGAACTTCCCACGGGGCTTGACTGAAAAGTTGAGCCCCTTTTTTTACGCCCAAAAACAGGAGGTAAATGCTTATGGCAGATGATAAAACCACGAAAATGCCGGAGCAGCCGGTAACGGATACCGGGCCGGGCAAGGAAACTCCGCCCGAGCCGGAGAAAACGTCTATTCCCCCGGAGGCCG